>Ga0114977_10000052_pt1 | contig 75812 bp, 89 predicted proteins | sample S_130805_MF_Meta_FD_87026 | JGI IMG/M metagenome (GOLD analysis project Ga0114977, IMG submission 87026) | Freshwater microbial communities from Lake Simoncouche, Canada to study carbon cycling - S_130805_MF_MetaG | ecosystem: Environmental > Aquatic > Freshwater > Lake | place: Lake...
AAGTTATTAACAATTTCTAGCAGGGATTCCGTGTGTCTCAACTGATTTGCACTGAGCAGAGGTGCTTTGCACTGGGCGCATACTCAATTGAGACGCTTTGCGCTGGGTGGATAAGCTAAAGAGACGCATAGCATTGGGCTAGCATTGGGAACATAATATGCTGAGACCCCTGCACAAGCAATGTCAACTGGTCACTACGGAGTAAAGAAGTATTAACCCCAAAAAGGCGAGCACTTAGACTCGCCTCAATTGGAATAGTTGAATATTCTATTTCTTCAACTTAGGTCGCGGCAGTGGCGGGACTCCATCAATAAAGATAGTATATACTAAGGGTTGACCGACAATGTCTACTCTGATTACGAATTGAACTTTTTTCATAGGATTTATTTGTTAAGTTTAGTTGCGATGTTATTTCTAGTGACACTCTTCTTCATGACCGTGTGCCGCGCTCTGTAGGTTGTGTCACTAACCGAGTCCAGCGCGGCACAGCTCTGTAGTAGGATAACTCCAAGTATGATGATTACTTTCTTCATCGGATTAGGCTTGAGGTCCAATTAAATCCCATGCAGTCTCTCCAATGGATTTCCCATTGCGAGTTATTTCATAGTTTGGGTCCATTCCGGAATCCATTACGTCTCTAAGCAACTCATCAATTGTTGCAAATTCTCTAGTGTAGTAATTACATTTTAATGAATACATAGTTTTAGTTTTTAAGTTATGAGTAAAAGTAATACTATTAATCCACCGGAGAAAATCGTAGAGTAGAAAGTTATGAACAATTATTTCTAGTAAATCAGTCGGATTCCGCGCGTCTCAACTCGACTGAGGAGCTTTGCATCGGACACTTTCTTACATGAGACTCTTTGCACTGGGTGAATTGTGGCAAGAGACCCGTTCCGCGTGACATCAAGCCAGCACAGGACTACGAAGTAAACCGAAAAAAGGGAGCACCGCTCCCTTTCTTGACCATGATAATGCCTAACCCCTTAAGTTACCATGGTGATGAGTTCATACTATGAACAATTGAATTATAGATTATTAATCCTACTAATCCAACCATCACACTAGTAATGAAGATTACTTCTATATTCTCTTTTTTCAAAATCTTTTTCATGTCTTTAAGTTTTTAAGTTTAAGTAAAAGTAACTAATTAATTCCACCTGATAAAATCGGGACAATTATTTTTGTAGGATAACAAAATCTCCAAAGTGTCGGTCGAACACCTCTACTGCATGGTCATAATCACTACTTATCATGTCCGCAGTAATCTCTCCGCCGTCTAGACCAAGTTGTCGAGCGAATCTCTTAGCATAACCCATCAGACAAAACACATTGCCCTCTGGTCCAGACAAGTCAATCGTTATCGGTTGATCAGGTCTTTCTTCTTTTTCTCTTATCATAGTTATTTAGTTTTTAAGTTGAGTAAATATAAAACAAATATTTAACCGGAGAAAATTGAGAATCCTAAAGTTATGAACATCTTTAGGGTAGGAATCTTGGGATTACTTAGGTCTCTTGCCTAGTTGTACCAGACTGAGCGGGTCTCATGCTGTAAAATAGAGATGCACTCGTCTACAGGTTGTCAGGCAAGTGTCGGCAAGAGATCGCGCAACACCGCACACCGTTCCCATTCTTCAAGTGCAGAGAAGTGTAGAACAAGATTACTTATTTCTTCACGTAATATTGAGACTTCCAACGCCAGCTCATCGGGTGATTCGTCGAATAAGTCATGCGCGAGTCCAAGTTTCGCATGAAATTCTGACTCTACTGCTATAGTAAAGAGATCGATGCTTGCACGGTCTAGACCAAGTCCTGCTGAGAGTCGTTGCGCTTGCTCAATAATTTGATGTTCAAGCACGGTTACCATCCGGTAGAGAGGATTTTCCAGGTGGCACAGCCAGTTGTTGGTCGTAATGCTTTCGCTCGGAATTTCCGGTCACTCGCGTCGATCCATTCACAAGAGACTGTTACCCCGTCCGCCCACCGTGTTTTAATAAATTTTATTTCAGGTACAGAGCCTGCGCCATACAACTCAGTCATGATAGCTGTTTCGTCTGGACTCATATGCATAAGAAGATTATAATTATTATATTTCTACTATCGGGTTTGACCTAGGTTCTCTAGTAGGTGCATCTAATCAGAGGCGCTGTGGAAGGGAAAGGATTCCGATTTAACCGGATTTAAAAAGTAGGAGACTCCTCGTCAGGGCACATAAAAAAAGAGCACACAGTTAGCATGCTCTTAATTTTTAAGAGAGAATTAATCGTGGTGACAGTTAATTGCTTCAACTCCATCCCAGTCAGTGATGAATCGACTTCCGTCTACCATGTAGACTGTAAATACGTTGCGTGGGCAACCATATTCATCGAATCCACCGCCTGCAGTGTAGATACGAACTACGTTTGCAGGAACAACTCTCATACCATGTCCAGTTCCAACGATACGACGAAGTGATCCGAATAAACTTGATCTGTACTCATTAACTCTTACTAGAGTTGAGTGACCTCCAGAAGTCATCGGAGCAGTTACTACTGGAGATACTACTTCAGGTGTTGTTTGTTCATTTGCCATTTTTATGCGTGATTTTTTATTATTTATTCCAGACAGAGGAAGAAATAATAGAAATTAAATCCTATTTAAAACTATTTTGAATAGGCTGAGACCGCGACCAGTTGCTGATCACAACTTGTCTAAACAAGAACAGAAATACACGACTAATAAAGAGGCACTCTACTCCGTGTCACTACGGAGTAAACCAAAAAAAGGAAGTCTAGCGACTTCCTTTCCATTTTATTAGGGAGTTATTATTTAATCTTCTTCACAATCATCTAAAATCGCGTCCTCTAAAGAAGACCAGTCAAAACCCGACGCGTCCAGTGCCTCTGTTATATCAACACCCGCAAATGTAACTTTATGTATTTCAAACTCGGCAGGTTCCGGCGGATCACCAGGATCTCCATTACTTCTATAAAACGAGCCGCCAACTTCGGGGTGATATTTCCCACTAACCGCAACTGTTATTTCAATACTACGCTCTACTGTCTTTATTGGATTAGCAGGCCATCGTTTTCTTCGGAACGACTCTTTCGTTTTCATAGTATTTGGTTTAGGACTCGTTGGACTTGCTCTGCATAGCTCATCAGCCATACTTTTATGTAATACTTTCCGTTTTCTTCACGACCCGCAACCACCCCTCCAAATTCTTTCATCAGGTGGTGATACTGTTTTTCTGTTACGGTAATTGGTATATCATATCCTATTTTCATAATGGCTTTATGTTTAAGTAAATATACAACAAATCTTTCACCTGAAAAAATCGGGACCAAAATAATTTAGGGGAGAGACGTTTGCCTAGCCGGATTTACAATAAATAAAATTATTAAAATAACTGTTAAGCAATGGAATTTAAGAAGTACACTCTGCGCAGCGGTGCAGAGATATTTATCAAGGCTGATGACAAGCTACGAGTCGGTTGCGATGTCTACACCAAACTTGCAGATGGCACAATTGCTCCCCTCCAAGCACCAACCAACTTTACAGTTAATGTTACCTTGCGTGTAGAAGGCGGTAAGGTCTCTTCAATTACCAGCTGACTGTCAAGAGATATTTGCCAGCCTGACCTAAGCTGGTTAAACCCGAACTGAGACCCACTGAATCCAGCAAAGCTAGGGATAATCCGGAATTACCTGAAATGGTGCCACCACGGCGAGTCTCAGCCATTCACTAGAGACCCAAACTATCCCTAATAACACCTAAACTTCTTCCTTCTTCCCCGTGGATTTCGTCCACCTCCGGCCGGTAAGTAAATATAATTCTTTTTTTTGTATTTAAAAAATCGGGAGCGTCTCAGCACCGGACGAGAGACACTGGATCAACAGATGTCCAGGTCAAAGTAGTATTAAGTGGACGAGAGACACGCCTTCCTTCCGTTCGACGGGGATTGCGCTTATCCTTTTTTTGATTGCAGAGAGTCTAGGACAAGACCAGATTCCAACTGATATCTTTAGATCAAGTCCAATAGAGACTTATTGCGTAACTGGTTTACTCGGCAGCAGAAGTCCAACAGAGACTTATTGCGTAACTGGTTTACTCGGCAGCAGAAGTCCAACAGAGACTTATCCCCAGCCAAGTATAAAAGATTCCATTTCAATAGGGCGTAAGGGAGTGCTCTCTGCTGGCCAGTCTGAGAGTTGACCGTACTGCATGTATTGTAGCTTACCTGTCCGGCTGGCCAGTGAGAGACTCCTCGCCAGTCTGGCACGGCATCAGTACCTGTCCAGCCGGCCAGTAAGAGAGTCGTGGCCAGGCGCCTAGCAAATAGCTGCCAGGGGCTGCTGCCTGGCCGGCTGCTTGAGGTCACCTACCCAGGGGTACCCCTGGCCTGCCTGGCTGCCCCCGGTGGCCTCCTGGGGAGCGCCTGGCCGAGCGCCTGGATAGGCTAACCAGGAGACTATATAGGACAGGCTAGCAAAGACGAGCTAAATTTTGTGACTATAGGCCACCTCCGCCCTGAAAACCCGTCCTCCCTCCGGGCGCAAAAAATCTCGGGAGCCGGGGACCACTCTCCAGGTCAATTCTCCAGTCCTATCTATGGCCACTCTCTACTTACTCTCTTTTTCTACTCCATCTTCTCTGAAATTAGTGCCTCTCTCCATACCAAAAAAATCCCCATGGCACTGAACTCCTGACCAGACTCTCATGATATATAATCCTATATGAAATATATTAAATTATGGGAAGATCATTCAGAGGAACAGGGAGAATTCCTTAAGCGGATCGGTGCGGTTCTTGGTATTACTGGCCACTCGGATGAACTTGAGACTCTACTTAATTATGCTGCTCGTTCTCTTGGTACAGATACTGACTCTATTGAGTTGAAGGAGATTAGTGCGGATGAGCTGGCCCGGATTACTCAGGGTTGGCAGTGCCTTGGTTCAGTTGACTTGGCTGCCTTTGGTCACCTTGGCGGGGTCACTGGTCTAGAGTACGGGGAACGAATAACTCCGGCAGAGTATGCGACTGTTCTGCAAAGGATCGAGACGGAGAGCCCAGAGTTATTTAAGAAGGACGGAGCATTTAAGTCTACCCGTGCATTTTGGCAGTGGATTGCTCGGAGACGGGAACTCACCAAGGAGTGGAGGTTTGTGATTGCAACTGGTCCGGCCGGTATATTTCTTATGTGGGAGAAGGGCACCTCACCAAGGATCCCCTAGCAGAGGGACAAAATAAATGAATAACTAACTAAAAAAGTAACATTGACATGAGCAATTATATTAAGAACTTTAACGCTTTCGTCAATGAAATGGCCAAAGGAGACTATTTTCACTCGACTGGACGTGACCGAACCATGTATGGTCAGTAGACGAACATAATCTTATATTTAGACATAGTCGATAAAACATATTAAGAAATATCCTGGACTAGATACAAAATAAATTGAATACACCGTGCAGAGTAACTTATTAGATTTTAGTCAATGGATTCAGGAGGGTGTCGACAACTCCTTTGATATTGGGGACGGGGCACCGGTACCTGGGTGGATCGCACCAACTCATGAGCAACTGGCCGATCTTTTCTGGTTCAAGACTCTTCGTCGAGTTTTGGAAACAGTCGGCGGCAGTTCCTCCTGGATAACCGGTGACCGAGCCTATGCCAATGGTACTCGGGTCATGAGTTGTCGAATAGACGATACTTATTCCTATCACGATGAAAGGTTTGCTTTCTATCCAAAGAACGGTACGATCGTTAATCCTGACGGTGGACGTTCAGTTAAGAGCGGCCTACCATTTGCCACGCTAGAAGACTGGAACTTAGCACTGGCGTGGATCTATTTTAACACACTGGCACGATTTATCATGACTGCCAAGCCAAAGGAGATCAGCAAACTCGTCTTGGCCAAGGATTCAGATGCCTTGGAGCAGATGTTTAGTGACGCCAATCAATTTCGTGAAAGAAACCATATTGCTCTACTGCCGGAAGGTTTTCTCTTTGCGATACTTACCCAATCTCCAGAAGAGGTCGAAGTGATGCAAGATCTACGTCGACTTGGACTACTCTAAAATAATTTGGAATGTGGAAACAAGTGGTATTTTCTCCGCCAAGCTAATTAAGTTAGGTCAAATAGCAGGACACACTCCTAACTCCGCACCTTTGTCTAGGGTCAAAGTGCCGGATCCTGTCGAGATGGTAGTTACCCGGTCACTTGGTCGAGTTGCTTTTGAACCCAATGGAATAGTCACATGTGACCAGACAAAAATCCAATTCTTGGGTTCATAACAAATAAATAACAATAATGAAGCATATTCGAAAATTTATCCTAGAGTCAAAGTCAACTACTGAGACTGAATTTGAAGTACTTCAAAGTTTACACAAACTTGGACTAGTCGACGATTCTGAACTTATCGCGTATCAATATATGATTTCAGGAAGCATTGGAGATCTCGATTTACGAGGTACTTCAATCCAGAGTCTGCCAGCTGGGCTACGAGTTGACGGAGATCTCGATTTACGAGGTACTCCAATCCAGAGTCTGCCAGCTGGGCTACGAGTTGGCGGAGATCTCTATTTAAGTGGTACTCCTATTGCAAAGAAGTATAGTCGTGTACAATTAAAAAAAATGTGTCCCGGAGTAAAAGGTAGTATAGTATAATTATATAAACAGTAAAATAACTAATAAAAATGGAACTACTATCATTCAAATTATACGAAGCCGTTATTGATTGGTGTAGCCAAGAACTCGAAGACTTTGAAGAGGCCGTGCTCTCTGCACGCTTGCCGATGTCAACTGAAGAACTTGCCGAGATTGGTGCACAATTTGGTGTCGAAGTAGTTGACTACGAAACATTCTATGCTGAATTATCTGACGCGCATAAAGCAACTGCTCCACCGAAGGGAGTACCAGCATTTGCCACAGTCAATGCAGACACAATGCGTCCACGAGTAATCATAAGTGCCCCTAGAGTAGACCATCGACTATTCGATTATATCTTTCACATGCTAAAACATGAAATGGTACACGTTGGCCAATGGTCACGACGTGCAGTTCACCGTGATGATGTGACTGACCCAACTGACCGTAAAGCTTATTTTTCAGACAAGGACGAGATCATGGCATTTTCCCAATCAGTAGTCGATCAACTACTTAAGATGAGAATTAGTACACCTCAACAGGGTATCGAAAGGTTACCCGAACTTCGTCTCTACCAGGATATTCGTAAACATGTAGATCCGGAAGTCCTAAAGAGATATCATAAATACATTTATCTCTATTTAGAACAGGAACTAGCAGATAAATAATTAAAATTATCAGCTTAATTTTCATGCGATACTTACTTAGAATAAATGAAGTAGTCGACACTTTGCCAGAAATGGAAGTAGAGACTGGACACAAATCACCGAATTCCGCAGGTCTCAACCGAGATGAAATCTTAGCACTTATTGACTCAGCAATTGAAAACGATAATTTTGGGGAAGCAAAAGAGCTTTTAGCCCAATTGCATGGAGTTCAAGAAAGTGGACTATTTAATTATCTACAATATACTGCAATTAATGAAAGCGTACAGGATGGTAAAGCCATCGTGCAAAAACTAGCAGATGACGAAATCAGAAAGTCAATCGCTCGACTTACCCGCGAGACAATGGATCCTCTACCTGATGAAGCAAAAGCAGAACGTGTTGCTGAGATAAAGGAGAGAGTCACAACTAAATATTTTGGACCAAAATCTGATTTTGAAGCAATTAAAATATTATTACGTAAAAATCCTAGTTGGGTTGGTGCATTTACTCGTTTTAAATTTGAACAGGGAGCAACCATCGCACTTGATCCAACTAAACCCGGCGACTTGGATTCACTTCAAAAATCTTTAGTTGATCTTCGTGATTCAATCGAAGACACAATGGGATTGTTAGATCAGTATTCCAAAATACAACCTGAAGAAGGAGAAGTTGAACCAGGATTTGAAAAGCTTGGAGATTATTTGAATAAATTATTTGAACTTCGTCGAGGTAAATGGATAGTTAAAGCACTTGTAACGAAGGCAGCAACTGCAATTGGGCAACAGGTTAATCTTCGTGAAGACTATAAAAACTCAGACAGGGATATTCAGCTTGCTCTACTTAAAGCAGCGGCTGAACTTAGTGACTTAAATAAACCAGCGCTAATCAAATTAGTGACTGGACAAATTAGCGGAAAACCGTCAATTGCAGCAGTATTAGAATTAGTTCAAAATACGATTAAAAATACAAGCACTGACCGTGGTAAACTTATTGAAGCGGCAATTGCTGCATATCCAAGTGTCGCTATTCTCTATGCAGACGGAGACTATTTTGTATTTTCATTTCGTAATGATTCACAACTGCCTTTTCTTTGTGCAAAAGCCTCAGGCTGGTGTATTCAACCAAGCTGGTATAATAAAGGAATGGCAGATAGATTTTGGAATTATGCCTCAGGCTCACTACAATTAGGAATTATTGATTTTACAGTAGATCCAAGTAGTCCATACCATACTCTCGGAGTAACTATTACTCCAGATAAGCGTGTTACAAATATGTGTAATCAACCAAATCACTGTACTTCAGGTTCAAGCTTCCTTACTCTATTTAAAGGATTTGACTGCAGCGATGGACAGCATAGTTATCCTCAAGAATTAATTGATGCCGTTGCTGAAAATTTCGATCGTGAAGTACAGCTTAAGACAAAAACCGATACTATCTATAAACAAATTAAAGAGTACTCGACTGGTGAAACGTCATATGAGGAAGCACTTTCAAAAACTTTAATTGGTCTAGTTAGAGACATGGAAAAATTGACAAAAACTGCCAATTTAACTACTGACTCGCTTAAATCTAACAGTGAAGATAATATTGCAAATCAAGTTATTGCCTCAGAGATTAAAAATCTACGTGGATCAAAGGCAATGGATAAAGTACAAGGAGACTTTGTTCATAAATACACTCAAGGAATGCAACCGCTTCCTTCAGCTGCCGATGTTAAAATTTTCGAAATAATTTTGGAAGGTTCACCACGACTAAACTCAGATATACTTAACACGATTATTCGAAATAATCAACAAGCGATTGGAGTATTAGATGCAGGCATTAAGAAAATTGGAGCATCAGTAGATAGTCCACTTGTTCGAAAAATTAAAATGCTACACGTTTCACTCGGCGAAGCGATGATTGCACTAGAAGTATTAAAAGAAAAATTAAAAAAATAAGAGCACATGAAACGTATTAAACGTCTTAATGAATTTTTAGCAGCTGAACCTGCAATCAAACCAACAACTGCTCCTCCAGTAACGACTCCGCAAACGCCGACTCGCCCACAGAGACCAGGACCGATGATTCGTCCTGGAGAAAAAGAGAAAGAGAAACCAATGGCTGTATTAAATACTGTGCTAGATCAGTTTTTTGCAGAGCTTGAGGAAATCAAAGACACTCCACAAGGAGAAGAAATTATCAAAAAACTCTATAAGAAATATGCAAAAAATTAATAGTTTCAGCGAGTTTATCAATGAAGCATCGCTTAGAGGAAATGCTGGAATTCCCGGCGAAGAGGGATCTGACCGCGAATCATGGTTAGATAAAATTACACAGCGCTCAAACCGAGCAGCTCAAGAATTTGCAATGGCAAATCGTGCAGATATTCAAGGTTTCATGGGATTAGTAATGAAATCATTAGAATTACAGCGTGGTCACGAAGAAGAATTATCTGAACTTACCGTAGACGCCTTTCGTAAATTATATGGTTCCCTAATTGAAGAGTTTGAGTTAGATTTTAAAATCGTGACCCGTGAAGAAGTTAAAGGAAGCATGGAAGAAACGCCAGGCGAACAAGAAGAAGAACCAGAATTGGATGCACTCGAAGATCAAGAAATAATCGATCATATTCAAGTACGCAAGATTCAGCGTACTATTCAACAAGGTAAAGGACTTAGTGCAAAATCTATCCTAAATCTTTCTATTTTCAGAGATGGTCTAGTTCAAATTTTAGGACAAGCAGATGCTGCTGAATATTTAAGAGTACTTAATAAAATCTCAAATGTTGCTCAATTCTTTGATTGGGACATGCCAGAAGAGATGCAAAAAGAAATGTGGCGCACTAGACAGGGTTTTGCAGGAAGCTGTGATATTCAATTTGGTGAAGAAGAGGAAGGTAAAGAGGATATTGCTAAGAAAGTACTTGATGATTTAGAAAATGGCGAAGATATTGTAGATAACGAAAACGCAGAAGACTTAGTTTCTGGATTAAACGTTAAAATCATTTCTAGAGGAATTGATCTTTCTGTGTTGATTCATGAATCTATCAAAGGAATCTATAAATTAATTACACAAGCAAGTCTTGAAGCGTTATATGGCGGAACTGCTGAAACTGTATTGATGAATACTGATACTCTATTTGATGAATTACAAGAACTTAAATTTGGTCGCCAGATGCAAGATGTATTTTTCAAGCAAGTTTCACAACACCCACTAGTTGAAGAAAAGATTAGAGAAATGATGGACGAAGAAGATTGGGTTGTAGCTTCTTTCCAAGAGAGAATTAACTATTTATTCTTTAACGCAATTTCACAACTTGGTCAACTTGAACCGAGAGACATGTTAAAATTAGTAAATGCAATTCTTAGCGAATCTCCTGAAGCAACTGAGATGTGTGATCCTTTAATTAGAGGCGCAATCAAACACCTCGAACAAGAAGAAGAATTCCAAAATTTTAAACGTAATCCCGGTCAAATTGATAACATGTCTGCTCCAGAAATTTCAGATGAACCTGAAACTACTGAAGACACTGAAGATCTTAGTGGATTAAGTAAAAACGAACTTAATGATATGATTATTGATGCATATTCTCGTAAAGATATGAAGGAAGTTGAACGTCTTCGTAAATTTTTAGGTGAGTCGTTAAATCTTAAACATTTTATTGGACGCATTCGCCTAAATAGTTAATAACATCGATTACAGTAGACTCAGTAAATGACTCTAATTGTAAATTATAGTCTAACCGATCCCATTCATCGTCTATACCAATTTGGATAGTTGAGAATGGGATCGAATAGTTTTTGTAGACGTCGCTTATCATTTCCAATTCCTCTTTTGAAAATACTGAAATACACCGAATTCCGACAGTATTTAATTGTATTTGACACTCGTATACAAATTGCAAATCTTCCAAATTTGCACAAATAAAAACAGTTTTATTTCGTTCACTAGGCTCAATATAATATTCTCTATTTGGAGAATCATCGCCAGTACGCATTGCATGACAAATAGCTGCTGCAATATCTCGGAAATCGCATTCGCATAGTCGAGTAAGTTGAACAACTTTTCCAGTATCAGGATCAGTATCTTTAAGAAAAACTAAGTATTTCATATTTATTAATTATTTTCAGTTATTGAGAGTTTACGCGCATTCATTTTTAGTCGACGTAATGCTTTATTATACACAAGTCTAGACCATTCAGCACTTCTATCAAATCTTGCCGAAATATCCTTAAATGCTTCACCTTCGCCACCAGTGTAGAGTCCAATCCTGGCACAAACAACCGCTCGCTCAATTTCACGTAACGTATCAAGCAATCGCAATATTTTTGCCATTTTGTCGTCGTCCAATAAATTATTGTCTGGCGGGTTATTGTCAGACGTTAACCAATCAATTGGCGCAAGTACATCACCATCTTCTGATTCAAGAGCAGTGTGGCCATTCATGACACCTGTAATATGATCTAAATCATATGGTTCAATACTAATTCCCTGGTTTAATAATTCTTCGACAATTTCATAAGTTGTTGCATCTCGATCAAGAGTAACTCGTAAGTCAGCTTCAACTTTGCGTGCTTTGTTTATTTTAGTTTGAGCATTTCCTGGAATTCTAACTGTTCTGTGATTAGCATCAAAATATTTGAATATTTCACTACGAATATGCCATACTGCATATGAAATAAATTTGAATCCTCGAGTTGGATCAAATGTCCTAGCTGCTTTAACTAGACCAATGTTTCCCTGACAAATTAGATCAGACAATAGATCTGGTGATAGCCCGTACTGCTTGGCGACTGAAATCACAAATCGTAAATTATGTTTAACCAATAAGTCAACTGCTGCTTCATCGCCAGCAATTGCTCGAGTACTAAGTGCAAATTCTTCCTCTCCAGTAAGTAGAGATGTTGAATTTACATCAACAAAATACCTCGCCAAATTCGGTGAGCGCATCGTCATTCGGTCGGAGATCTGTAGATCGCGCATTCTATGTGTTTTCATATAGATAACGATACTACAAAAAAGATCGTCAATTAAATTAGATAACGTGTACCGTGGCAGATAAATAATAAAAAGAAAATCGAAAATGGCAACCCCAACTACTCCGGCTGGCAAGAAATATTTTTTTGGCTGGACTAATATTAAATGGATAATTAGAGAATTTGTTGCAATGTACAGCAGCCAGCCATCCTATTTCAGTAAAAAGAGATTTGAATCATCGATTGCGTTTCTTTCAGCGATCGGAACTATGCTGTTTTATGTATATGCACACTGGGCTACAATCACAAATGGAGAAATTTGGGCAGATGTTGCTCTTCTATTTACAATTGCCGGATATGCAGTCAACCAGATCCAAAAGGAGAAAGTCGTAGTACACGATACTGGAGGGCAGGTCACGTCAGCTGATCAAGACACCCCGCAATAAAATAATATAATACAATGACTAGAGACCTAGATAAGTGGTTTGATCTCAATATTGATACTGACACCCGAACGATCTATATGGGCAGTACTGGATATCTTGGAGATGAATCAGAAACCGGAGTCGACCATTCGATGGCCGCGTATCTAATAAAAGGTATGCATACTCTTGAATCAAAGAATAAGAAACCTATAGTCATTATAATGAATAACCCAGGAGGTGACTGGTATCACGGTATGGCAATCTATGATGCTATTAAATCATCAACATGCCACTGCACAATTAGAGTTTATGGCCATGCAATGAGCATGGGCAGTGTTATTTTACAGGCAGCGGATGTCCGAGTAATGATGCCAAGCTCAAGATTTATGATTCACTATGGAACCGATGGAAAATATTCACATGCTAAGATTGCATATAAATGGGCAGATGAAGGTAAGCGTATTAATTATGAGATGGAAAATATCTATCTAGAGCGTATGCTTGACTATGAAGAGGAACATGGAATTAAACTTGAATCGGCTCTCGAAAAGATCGTGAATCGTGATAATGACTTTGATTATCCAAAAAAGGCTCCAGTAAAATATAAATTTGCAGCTAAACGTGAAACTCGTAAAGAGGAGATGCGACTGGTCCTTGTACAATTACTTAATTATGATACAATACTTAGGCCTGAAGAAACGATTAGTATCGGATTAGCCGATACTATCTATTCTGCAGAATAAATAATAAAAAAGTTTACGATATGCCAATTCTTTTAGATTACAGCAACTGGAAAAAAATATATGAGCAAGCCGAAGCAGACGCAGCTGGTGCAGATACTAAACCTGCAGAAAGCGGAGCAGCCGAAATAAAATCGATTGAAACTGATTTATATAATGGGATCGTTACAAAGATTAATACTGATACTGGTGAGAAGATCAATATTATGGGTAAAATAACAGACGATAATACTAAGAAAGGTATTGTTGAATCATTTATCCATTCTAAAAATTTTCCAAAGAAATTTATCAGTAAGTTAGAAAAATATAAATTCGTTGCTGGTCATGTTGGAATCAGCGGACATATTGATTTTCCATCAATTTCTGGTGAACCTATAACACTTAAATATATTGATACTGTCGGTGCTGAAACGAGTGTCGACGATATTTCAGAAATACTTAATGATATTAATACAAAAAATATTGATCTTTTTGCAACTGGTGAAGATACTCAATTCAGTATCTTAGTTGAATCATATTCAGAAGGTAAGAAAAGATTAAAACGATTTAAAGCAGTATCTAGCCCATTTCCTGACAAGCTAGTAACTATACTAGAAGGAAGAGTCCCAGTCTTTACAACAGCAACTGTTACTTCTCCCGGAACAGATTCAAAGTCTACACCTGGAAGTGAAGGTAAACCGATTGAGATTGTGGTTCCATTGCCAGTTAGTGATACTCAACCGAATACTACATTTGCAGTCGGTAAAGCAGATTTAACGAATTCTCAAGTGACTATTGATATAGTATGGAATGCTATCCAAGAGGCTCTTACGAAGAATAATATCAAAGTCGACACTCAAATTCAAATTACTAGTGTTAAAATTATATCATCTGCTAGTAATTATTGGGGCGGAATCGTTACACCTACTTATAAAAATGACGGTACTCCAACTGGACAAGAGTATTCAGCAGTTCCGCCGACTCGTGCAAAAGATGCAAACTATGCAACCCAAGCAGACTCTAATTATAAACTAGCGACAAATAGAGGACTTGCACTATCTACAGCAGTCGTTGCCGGCTTAAAGGAAAAAGGAATTGCTGAAATTGCTGAACCTTCTTTCGATACTCGAGTTACTGATACTGGTGGTGTAAATGACGATAAGCGTGTAACTACAGCATATCCACAACCTGGACAGTTTGCTAAAATTATAATTACTGCAAAAACAACAGATATTATACCACCACCATTTATACCTGGAAAAGAGATTAGAACCCTTCAATTAACTCAATTTACATTAGCACTAGTTGAAAGATCGGGAGGTTCAAATACGCTACTGGATAAAGTTAGAGGTTGGTCAATCGATCGTCCTAAATATTTAAAGAAATCTGGCGGATGGCAATCAGGAGGATATATTAAGAGACACGCTGGAGCAAACCGACCATTTAATGGATTATCACATCTTTTAAGTAACGCATTAGGAACAAACTAAAAATAGTATTTAGTTTAACCTAAAATAGCGAAGATTATATCTTCGCTATTTTTTTGCCAGTAACTACTGTTATCCAAAATTTACCGCTAGCTGAATCGACCATTAAATTTATTCCAATATTGGTATATCCACGATTCATTAATATTTCATGATGGTCCTTTGACTTCATAAAGCCAATGAATGCCAATCGTGCAAGTCCTTGTGATGTAATATTTTTACAGTCTTTATATTCGGTATATGCTCCCCAAATACATTCTCCATACGTAATAAACTTCTTACCGCAAAAATAATTACACCGATCTATAAAAGAGTAAAGTAAAGTATCTGTGCCGGAGTATTGATATTTATCTATTTTAGATTTTTCAGTATGAGTTAGTATCAGGTCAATTCGTGCAAGACCTTTAACTAAAGAAAACATGTAATTATTATGATATGCACATGCAAGAGAAGCAGCAGAATCAATTTGTGTATTAAATGGGTGTGATATGTTACCCCATTTGCGTGAAACTGTATTATATGTATTCGTTACTTGTAATCCAAACTCAGCAGATCTAGCAGAATCGACAAGTCTGACAAATTCTTTAGAGAATTCATCGGATTTTGGTAAAAACGTAGTAGTTTGAGAATAAGTAGATTGGCCTATTGTGATTACAACTAATATAAAGATTAACTTTTTCATAATTATTAGTTTTAGATTGTTTGTATATAGATATAATACTACTAATCTAATAATTAGTAAACATTCCACCCATGAATAATAATTGTTTCATGCGATATGTCAATAATTTCTTCTAGCTCAGTATCTACATCACTAATAACTTCTTCATATATCTTAATATACTTCACATCATGCTAATATTTTTAAAACTACTTCTTCTACAAATTCTTCCATGTCACCTGGATCAATCGTTGAAATTGAATCGCGACCACTATGACAATTAAATAACATATCGTGATCTAGATAATGCTTTCCAAATTTAATTGGAGATTTTTTGCCATTTGTGAGAATCGGCAATGGATTAATTACAACTGAGTCTATTCCATTACGCCTAAAGATTACTGAATCATTAAATGGAGTTCTGACGATTGGGCAATTAAATTGACTAACAATTAAATCACTTAGTGCTCCAGGATATTTTCCTATAAAAAAAGTACGACCGCCCTTTCCGCTAAGTTCAAGATTAAGAACCCAGGAAATTGAACCAAATTTGCCATCTTTAATTTGATCTGAAACTCGCTGTGCTCCACGCCCACCAAATTCTTCTCCATCTAATAATACTACTGGTACATCAGGTCGTCTTAATTTTATTGCTATTGCATTTATTACTGAGCACGAATTATCATTTGCATTATCTATGTTTGCATTATTTACATCATGATGTGCAACTACCATTTTATTTGAAGACCCAGGTAAAATTAAATTATAACCGGTCGTTGTGTCGACTGGAAATGTGTCAAGTTCATACGGTACTCCATATGCCTTTAACAACATCATTAAGAATTTTACTCTAGGTGTAGGTTCAATTGGATCATTTTTAAAAATGGTTCCAACATTTCTAATTTTACAAAAATTATATATTTGTCCATACATATTATATTTATTTTAGCCTACCATTTTTATATCGTGTTTCGTATGAGTCTAAATAAAACGCAAACTTATTACGAATCTCTTTTACTTTAATCGCATATCCTGGGACAGCGTATCTCTCTTCTAAATAATTAAAATATGCGTCTTCTGTTTTTAACTTCCAAACACCTGTGCTTGCCTGCCAAATGGCATAATCTATAACACTCATCTTCCAATTGTCATATGTTGCATGGCCGGCATTTACACCAGTCTGCACATTCGGTCGACATGCGGCACGCTTCATTCCAAAGAAATTATGATTTTCTGCGCTAATTGAACTTGAGAACCCAGTTTCGACAACTACCTGTGACCATACAATTTCAGGATATTTAATACCCAATTCTTTCATATACTCATAGATTGCCTTTGGGCTCATCATTGCATTTTCTTGCTCATTCACAAGAACCACAAGTTCTTCATACTCCGGTTCAGCTATCTTTTTTTCATGTTTTGAGTATATCATATATCCAATGCCTCCACCGAAACCTAAGCCAATACATAATATCCACGGCATAAGTATTCTGATCTTTGAAATACCTACGAGTTTCAACTGATGGCTATCAAACTTATATGTTTTTGAAAATATCATAAAATCAAATGTTATAGGTTAGAGTATAATTAGACTATTAAGCGCAGATAAATAAAAAAAAGAATCATAAAAAATGCATATCATTTCAAATTTTGCAAAATGGAAACAGATTAACGAAGGACTTTTTTGGGACGTTGTTGAAAAGGAGCCTATCTCGGGTACCAATCATAAAATTAAAGTTAAATATCTTGATGGAAACAGCTTTAAGGTAAAGGCAGTAAACGACAGAGACATGGTCAATTCAGACGGTACGGTCGATCCTACCCTAATGGATGGAATCGTTGCTTTCTTAAAAGGTCATGATGTGACTGATTTTAGTCGCCAATATCCAGCTTTACAAGATTTAGCTACTTTTTACAAAGATAGCTTTTTTACATACAACGTAAAAAAAGAAACAGATAATAAACAAGTTATCGTTTTCTCAATTCAAAAGAGAGCAAGTTTCAAAGGAGTTACTCCAGAAACAAAAATATTATCTGATGATGCTGCTGCAAAACTTGCACAATCACCAGACGCAAAAGCTGTGCTTGCAAACTCAGATAAGAGTCTTTTAAATAGCACAGTAGAAAAACCAGCAGCTGCTCCTGCAGTCGGGCCGGTTAAATTAGACAGTCCAGTATTAATTGCAGATCTTTCTAAACTTACTGCTGAGACTCCAATGTTTAAAGCAATTGACGGTCTAGTCGCTGGATTAGCGACATCTAAAATATTTACTGACAAAAAGGCACTCGAGCTTATTAATAAATCAGCGGATGAACTTGAAGCATCTAAAATTGGTGATAGTACAGTTTCACTTATTAAAGGTATTATTGCCGGTTTAGGATTAAATAAATTCACTGACAAATACGGCAGAGCAAAAGATCGTACTCAAATTACACAAGAAGTAGCAGATAAGATTTTAGCACTTGTACCCGCTCCCAAAGCTGATGCAACTGCGCAAAACTCTTCACGTAACTACAAAGTTGCTGGAAAACGTGTTAATGAGCAAGCTGCAGACAAGACAGCAGCACCTGCTGCTCCGACAACTGCCACTCCAGCTCTTCCTGCAAATTTTAAAATGGAAGAATTTCTTAAAGCGATTGGAGGCGGTGAAGTAACCACTGGAGATATTAAACTTCCAGAAGGTGGACTTAAAAAAGCTACTGCGGCTAAGGGTGATGCTGTACTTAAATTAGTACAACAATTAATTATTGATAAACTTGGAGCGGTTCTTGCAGATGATGCAACATTCACCAAATTTAAAAAATATGGCGCTGATGGAAATTACGGGCCAACTACAGAACTTGTTATTTCAATGGCAAAGTCTGGTTTTGAATTAAAGGATCAAGACGGTTCAGTTATTACACCGGAATTAGTAAATAAATTACAGACTGAAAAAATTACAGAAAGTTATTTAGGATTACGCGGACAATTGGTTGAAACATTTAATGTTGGAGCTGCAAAGAAAGTATCTTCCGGACACGCGACATCAGATAAGCCTGCTGCAAAAGCTGAAGGCGATTCAGCTAAACCCGCAGCACCTGCCGGAGATGCAAAAACTGTTGAAAAATATATGTTAGATGCATCTGATGCACTAGTTAAATTATTTAACGATACTACATTCTGGGAAGAATTTAAAGGAACAATTAATGATGATGAAGCTGCCGCTAGTAAGGAATTTACACGCTGGTTTAAAAATACATTGATTCCAACATATCTTACACCAGCAGAAAAATTAATTGTTACTCTTCCTGAAGGTAAAGAGAAACAATTAATGACTAATAATTATACTTCATTTACAACTAAGATGCTAACTGAATTGGCTGCTAAACTTAGCGGAGTAACGAATGATGATATATTCCATTGGAAAATCTATTTATTGGATGGAAATGTTAAATCATATAAAGTAGATACTGATTTCTAAACGATATGCCAGCTAAATCACAAAAACAACAAAAACTTTTCGGAATGGCCCTTGCTCAAGCAAAAGGAAAGATGAAAGGTGCAAGTAAGAAAGAAATAACTAAATTTGCAAAAACGAAACGCAAAGGACTTACCGAGTCTTTTGTGTTATCGTTTGGCGAATTCATCAATGAAGCATATGTTGATGAGTTTGGCGAATTAAAAGATTTTGAACTTACACCAGAAGAAGAATTCAGAGTTAATACTCATGATAATATTGTGTCTATTGGTAATTTTTTAGAAGATGCAGGTGCAGATGAACTATCGCACAACATAGATGACGCATTTTTAACATTTGAATTTAGCTATCATGGCAAACCATTTGCAATGCGACTAGATTTAGATAACGACACAACTGAAGTCATTTCACAATCCACAGATATTCCTATTTATTCCGGAGATACTGACTCTCTGTTTGACCTAATCAAAGCAAATGGTCTTTCTTTTTTATTCGGTATATAATTATTAGTGTCTGCTTGTATTGCTTCATTGCCAATTGCTGCACGACTGCAGTGTATTCTGGAGCTAAACAAGGTACAAAATGTTGAGCGGGTGAAAGACGGGACTCGAACCCGCAACCCTCGGTACCACAAACCGATGCTCTACCATTGAGCTACAATCACCATAAAACTCTACCCCGTAAGTAGAGAGCGCAAATAAGGCTCTGCGTGGCCAGCGATAATACCATTTTGGCATCTCAGCGGAAGGTGTGGGGATCGAACCCACGCAACTTTTACATCCTACTTGTTTAGCAAACAAGCCTCTTATGCCTCTTGAGTAACCTTCCGTATTCTATTCAGCATTTCTTTCGAACTGATCTTCTGTTGCTTCATATATTGGAACAAATAATGCATATCCATCATCATCTTCAAAATGATTACACTCATCAATATATCTTGAAGAAAATTTAGTTCTCCAGTATTCAAATTTATTTTTTGCAGCACACCATCTGGCAACCGTTGCATTTCGATGATCTCCGATATACCATCCTCCATCCTTTAGGAGGCCTTTGGAGATAGCTCCAGCTTCGATAAGTTTCACCACATAAAAGCTTTTCCATTCCTCTGGGTCTTCCGCATAAGGCAACTGAGGGATATCAGATACCTTCGCAATCTTTGGTAGGTTATTCCAATATGCTCGACGATTCTCTTCGCGTTCTTTTCTAAGACGAATCTTTTCAGATTCCATCCAAAGTTTAGCGGCGTCTTTAGTCATGTCTTTCACACGTTTTTCCATGTTTTTTGTTTTTAGCGGAAGATGAGGGAATCGAACCCCCAAGGCTTTAACACCCAGCTGTTTTCAAGACAGTGTCCTCGTCCATTCGGGCACCTTCCAATTGTTGTCACCCCGAGAGTCGAACTCGGCACCTTCACGGTATCAGCGTGACGCTCTAACCAAATGAGCTAGGTGACAATATATTAAGTGGAGAATAACGGATTCGAACCGTTGACCCCCTGCGTGCAAGGCAGGTGCTCTAGCCAGCTGAGCTAATTCCCCATTTTTCTTCCTAATCTCCATCCTTCTGGTATTATATCTCCTTTATGTTGTCCCTCTAGGGCTCGAACCTAGACTCTTGTGGACCAAAACCACACGTGTTGCCAGTTACACCAAAGGACAATAAAAGCGGACTAAGTAGGGATCGAACCTACGACCTATTGATTAACAGTCAATTGCTACTACCTGCTGAGCTATTAGTCCATTTTATTTTTTTGCACGTCCACCAGGATTTGAACCTGGATCGTCGGTTTTGGAGACCAGTATGCTACCATTGCACCATAGACGCGTATAAAAAGAGGTTCCTACTGGATTTGAACCAGTGTAAAAGCTTTTGCAGAGCTTCACCTCGCCTCTCGGTCAAGGAACCTTAATATGGTGGGGAAGGGTAGATTTGAACTACCAATTTTTCAATTTACTGTTGATTGCGATGTATCTCTATTCATTGCTATCATTACTGAAGAATATCGAAAGAGCTTTCTTTTTGCTTCTTCCCCCTATATTTTTACTGTACTCCGCCCGAGACTCGAACTCGGACAATTCCTGATCCTAAATCAGGCGCCTTTACCAATTTGGCCAGCAGAGCATTTATTTACTTTTTCTTCCTCTAAATGTCGGCGTTTGAGAATGACAATTAGGACATAAAATTCTTAAATTTTCAAGTCGATTATCCATATTATTTCCATTAATATGATCTAATTCTAAAATTAAATTTTTTCCATTCCATATTTCACAAATACCGCATTCTTCACATTTAGGAGTTTTATATCCATCTATGAATAATCTTTCTTTTAAGAATGGAGTACGTACTTTTTTATTATTTGCAAAAATCTCAGTTAAATCATAATCTGCTACTCCTTTTCCTCCTTGATTAGGTTTCCATATTCCTAATTTAATTGCTTTTCTTTTAAATGTAGAATACGGGATTCCTAATTCAATTGCAGCTTTTGCCATCGTCGAATTATTTTTACATGCATTAATTATTTTTTCATCATTCATGGTAGACGCTTTATTATTATTTATACGACTTTACCAAAATAATGTTTCCGTCGCTCCCATAGCATTTTTGGAATTAATGAATCGTCTTACTGTAGTATGACTAACTTTCCATTTTTTAGAAAGTCTTCCAATATAACCAAATTTTTCTTTTTCATTTTTAATATCTATAATTCTATTATTAATTTCCTCAACAGATAATAAATTTCCATTATTTTTAGACATTAATTTTTTTGAACGATCAGTATGCTTTTTATTTTTAAATCCACTAGATTTTCCATTTTTAGTTACTTTTCCATTAGAACTCCAACCTTTAATTTTTCCAGAAGCATATGAATTTTTTAATGTTTTAGAGACCTTTAAATACATTTTTTTCTTAAATTCAATATCTTCTTTTATTCTTTTTAATATATGATCCCAACCTCCTTCTCCTCCAATTTTTGAATTATATGTTGACCTATCATTTACTATATCTTCATTAACTAATTCTTTTTCTTTAAGAAGAGCTTCTTCTTTTGTTGGAAAAATGTATAAAATTTCTTTAATAAAAGATTCCTTTCCGTATTTTTTTATTGCAGATATTATTAATTTTCCTGATCCTAAATATTCATCATTTATATTAGTTGTAGAATGATATCCAATATACCATTTTTTATTAATAGTATTTGTTGTTTTATAGATAATATGATACATGAACCTACGTGTTTTAATTATTTATTTGAACCGGTAGGTTCAAAGTCGAGAAGACAAGGATCGAACTTGCGTGGTCTAGTTCCCAAAACTAGTGCCTGGCCTCTAGGCTACTTCTCGATAATAGTGAAGACTAATTTATTTTCTTCACTAATTAACTTTCCAATATGTCAAATAACTATTACTGTGATCCTGGCGCGATTCGAACGCACGACCTACTGCTTAGAAGGCAGTTGCTCTATCCAGCTGAGCTACAAGATCATTAGTACTCGGGAAGGGACTCGAACCCTCACGCAAAAAGCATTCGATTTTAAGCCGAACGTGTCTACCAGTTTCACCACCCAAGCATTTTTATTCAAAGAACGTCAGTGACCTTGTAGGGATTCGAACCCCAAACCTTCTGATCCGTAGTCAGACGCTCTATCCAGTTGAGCTACAAAGCCATGGTGGAAGCGATCGGACTCGAACCAATATCTCTGGATTTTCAGTCCAGTGCGAGCTGACCATCTGCGCTACGCTTCCAAAGTGGGAGTAAAAGGACTCGAACCTTTGAACTCTAAGAGGGCGGATTTACAGTCCGCTGTAATTGCCGCTATACGATACTCCCATTATTTGTGGATCAAATTTATACTATTTTAGGCTCACATTATAAACTATTTGATCCACATCGATAGTTTACATGATCCATATGTGGACCTTACAGGATTTGAACCTGTGACCTTCAGATTATGAGTCTGTTGCTCTAACCAGCTGAGCTAAGGGTCCAATTCAAAGAACAATGACTAAGTCGTCCTTCTAGAGGCCAGTGATTTCAGGAAACCTTTTATTTGAAATAATTATGGTGTTTGAATATTCACTGGGCAGCAGAATTAGAATCGGCTCAGTGAACTATTATAATTCGACAAGCCTAACTGCCACGCTAGATGCTGCGCGCACGGTCTATAAATTCGTATGTTAGCTTGTTTTAACATTTTGTTTGTTTGTGAATTATTGTTATTCTTAGTTATTTATACACAAAAAAGCGACTAAGTTTCACAATTTTGTAAATTATTTATTTTAGATCCTTAAAGCAGAATTGAACTGCTGACCTCTTCGATACCAACGAAGTGCTCTGCCATCTGAGCTATTAAGGAATTTGAGCCTTCGACAGGGATCGAACCTGCGACCTAATGATTACAAATCATTTGCTCTACCAGCTGAGCTACAAAGGCTTATGTGACCCTAACTGGATTCGAACCAGTGACCTCTACCTTGTCGAAGTAGCGCTCTAAACCAACTGAGCTATGTGGCCATGGCGGCAAAGCGAAAACCTGCTAGATTTATCCTCTCAACCATAGATGCATCTACAGGGAAACCCTTGTTTGCACTAAGCTCGGACTGACTACCGGCATTTGCCAAAATTTCTCCTGACCGATATTGAGCGAAAGGCGAGGTTCAAACTCGCGACCTCAACCTTGGCAAGGTTGCGCTCTATCAACTGAGCTACTTTCGCAGTTCGAGTGACATCAAACTTGCGTTTGAGCTAGAAGTGGAAACACTGTTGAACTACTATTATTCGCTCAATCAGTGCCGCGGCACTCACTCTACTAGGGCAACGCCAAATATTTCTTCCTTAGAAATATTCAATAGTTTTGAAAAAGATGGCATTGTAGGTATTGCCTTCAATCGCATACCAGCTTCGTCTGGAGTCTTGTTGTCCTTTCTGCTATTACATCGAGTACAACAAGTTACAAGGTTTTCCCAAGTATTTTTTCCACCTCTTGATCGTGGTAAAACGTGGTCAAGTGTCAAATTTTCTCGAGAATCACAATACACACATTGATGACCATCTCTCTTGTAAATATTCGGTTTACTTAAGTTTATCTTTCTATATGGCAAGTAGATATATTTCAACAATCTAATTACCTTTGGTGCAGCAATTTGTTCAGTCACCAATGAAAATTTTCTAGTCTTATCGGTAGTGATAACTTCTGCCTTTCCCTTATAGAGCAACTTATAACCCTTTACAAAAGAGGTTGTGTTGATCGGCTGGTAATCTGCATTCAATACTAATATTTTAAAGTCAGTCATCATCATTGTTAAATTATTTGTGCACACAGTAGGACTCGAACCTACAACCTCACCATTAAGAGTGGCGAGCTCTACCAATTAAGCTACCAAATCAATCACTTTTTTAATTACTGTGTTAAAATCTGTTAAAAGATCTTTAGCATTTATTCTGTAAACAGTCCATCCTAATGATTGCAATGCGTTGTCTCGTTCTTCATCTTTAATTTTAACAGAATCTTGAGAATGTGTAGCACCATCTATTTCAATGTTTATCTTTAAATCTATAAAAGCAAAATCTAAACTATAACGTTTTATTGGATATTCTTGAACCCAACCACAAATTTTATATGTTTCTAATGCTTCTCTAAAAATCTTTTCAGGATAGCTTTCTTTAGATGAATGATTTAGCAAATATGGAATATTTCCAGGGTTTTCATCTAAATACCGTTTTCTTGATACAGATATTTTTTGTTTATGTTCTTCAGATAAACTTATGTCTTTACGAATTTTGCTAATTTTTTCTTTTGAACTTTCTGTATTTGGGTTTTGCTTACACCATGTTTGATGGCCGGCTAAACTTTTGCCTAACGAAAATTCTTTATTACAATACTTACATTTTAATTCTTTATCTACGGATTCAGTTTTCTTTCTTCCTACTTTATATTGCTCATTTCTGTTATGAACTGAACAATGTCCTATATAAGAATGTCTTTTTTCAAACTCTTTATTACAAATCTTACAAGTATACATGTGATATTTTATTTTATATATCAAAGTATAGTGCTCTAGCCAACTGAGCTACGAAGTCATTACTACGTAACTCATGGTGAAGTTACGTGTGTTTACCGTTTATATTTGTGCTTTCGTTTCATTTTTATTTTTTTCTTTTTTTGGTTGAAGCAGTGAGACTCGAACTCACGATAACTAGTTTGTAATACTAGGACTTTTGCCACTAAGCTATGCTTCAATATGTACTAAATAAAAAACCTCGAATTTTTTAGGTTCGAGGTTCTTTGTAAAACAATATTATATGTTTAATTACTCGAACCTCTTTATACTAGCGCCTTTTAGCGTTTGCACAAACTTCACTCCTGTTGGAATATGATTCCAATTGCGAGATAACGATATGTTTGAATAATTTTTCATTTTATACTATTATTTATACTTAAACCGATTGAACAGTTTCACTTTTTGTTAATTTCTTCCATTTAATTGTTCATGAATGTAATTATATGCATCAATTACGCTCACACGAAGATCGTCAATTGTACCAGTATTTGCAATTATCACATCTGAATATTTTTCAACATCGATATTCATAGACTCTTGTGATTCACGTGGCAATCTTGGATTTATAACACCAATGATCGCATCAAATACGTGTTGTTTAATACATGCAGTCAATTCCACTTGACTTCGCATGCCGACATACACATCTGCACGTTTCACAATATCTTTTGCTAATCGCGCTTGATCCGCAGAATTATATGCACAAATTAAGTCATACCATTCAGCTCGGTGATTTGCGCGATCATTAAAACATTCTTCGATATCGCGATATCCATATTTTTCTTTTAGAACATCAAATACAAAAATTGATGAAGATGCTTCTGAACTTGCTAGATGCGTTAATCCAAATTCTTCTTCTAATATTGCAGCGACTGTATCTTTACCGTGCCTTCCGTGACCTAAGATTAATAACTTCATTTAATTTAGTAGTCCCAACGAGAATCGAACTCGTGTTTCTAGGATGAAAACCTAACGTCCTTACCCCTAGACGATGGGACCAAGTAAACCAGAGAAAATTGTGAGAGTGTTATCTAGTGCTACCGTTACACCATACATCGTTTCCGATGCACTGGGATTCGAACCCAGACTTCTTTTGTTTAGAAAAAAATTGAAGTAACTCTCAACATTACTACTGATTTATATTTTTGAGCGAAAGACCGGGTTCGAACCGGCCACCCTCAGCTTGGAAGGCTGACGCTCTACCAAATGAGCTACTTTCGCGGTTAGATCGAACGAATTGCTGGTCCCGGCACTATATCCAGCATTTGGCGGGATATTCGATCTATTATAATTTAAGACGAGAAATTGAATAGAGGTTGTTTTTCTAAAACAAGTTATGAGCTTGTCGACTGACCATTTGTCTAATCTGCCATGGGGCAAATATTGGATTCGAACCAATAAATTGAAGTAACTCTAATCTTGCTACGTCTTATTAATGTTTAGGTAAAGAAAGTTTCCGATCGTATGTTTAGCGCTCTATCCACTGAGCTACAGACGGCCTCTCAGCCATCCGACGGGATTTGAACCCGCGACCTCTCGTTTACAAGACGAAGTAACGATCATGATTACTATTACCTATAATAAGTTTATCAGGAGAAAATTGCAAAGGTGTACGGCTTGCGCCGCTTCGGGGGAGTTGAACCCCCAACCCATTTTTTTGCAGAAAATTGCTCAACCATTGAGCTAGAAGTAACCTTTACGTTGCTACCTGATAATAATATTTTTCAAAGAACTAATATTTTAAATTATTGAGGTAAAGTTGCCTAGAGTGTCGTTTTTGGTTTTTTCCTATAAAAGTTAGAAGTAACTCTTTAGCTTGCCACTCAATAATTTATTTTTGTTACCGAAGCAGGATTCGAACCTGCGGTCATTGGAGTATTGGTGTTAGGTCACCACTCCTCAGACTATTCCTAATTAGCATTAAGCCGCTCTGCCATTCAGCAATCTTGTGATTGATTAGATCACAATTTTCTTCACCTTATCTAGGTGGTAATTTGGATTGAACTCGCTTTTCGCGATATCATCGAACATTGAATATCCGTAACCGTAGTAGAAGCGAACTTTATCTCCTGCGAGTTGAGTTGTTCCATATGCAGCTAAGTCTACTGAGTACACATATGGGCTACCACATGCTTTTACGTAACTCATATAAGAGCTATAACTTGATCCGCGATTACATTCGTTATCAGAAAGGATGAAAATACGATCATACTTACGTCCTGATCTTTGTGCTTCCATCCAAGCTGAAGCTAAACTTGTACCACCCATGCTTGATTTCATCGCTGATGCGATTGAGAATACGTCAGAATTTGCATTCCATTTTACATATTCAGCATGTGAACCGAAACGGATTATATCTCCATTTGTTGCCTTTGCAATGGTTGCTGCGATTAACGCTGCTTTATCCATACAGGTGCTAGTATAGTTTGTCTTACGCATTGGGTCCAATACTCGAGTAGTCATAGATCCTGAGAAATCGACCATCACCAATGTTCTACCTGGAAGCATCTCGGCCAAATTTGGAACAGCCGATTCATAACCTGCAAGTAATGCTTTCGCAACCTTACGGCTATCTACCGTGCTGAACTCAGCATTAGTTACTTCGTGTGCTAAATCTAATTGGTATGGCATAACCTTACCTTTTCGGATCGATTCCGCATCTGAAAGTAGAGCACATAGTTTATCAACAGTTGTTGCTTTGCTTACAGTTTTCAACACGTTTCTGATGTTTCGGATAGCTGCAAGAATTCCAAGTTTGTTCTCAGTTAAGAGGGCATCCCAGTTTTCTGCCTTTGCTTCTTTCAACACTTCTGCGGCTTTTGCTTCATCGAGCTTTCCTTCTTTGACAGCTTTTGCAACTTCTTGACCAGCATCAGATTGAGCAACTTCCCATGTATCTGCTGAAACGTTTTCACCTTTCATGATGGCAGAAAGAACTGCTACTTTTTCTCCGTTCACATCTGCAAGAGCTTTAGACTCCTTTGGATTTGGGTGAACTAGGTTGATGACGTCGACTAGTGAACTTTTATATTTCAATAGTGAGTAAGAATCTAATTTTTCAAGTGCTTCTTTGAAACCTTTCTTCATTGCATTGGTCACGGCAGTCTTGTTCATTGCTGAGAAGCATGCGATAATTTCTGACATGTCGTCTGGTCTGAAAAGAGTTCCGCCTGACTGTGTTTTCTTATTCCACAATGAGTAGAATCGTTTTGCCCAATCTTGTCCAGCACAGTGTGGTGCTAAGTAGCTTGCAGCTAAATGGTTTACTGAGCGCATTCCTTCGCCAACGCAACGTGAATACACGATACATTGTGCAGTGAAGTACGCATCTTCTTTTGCACAGTCATCAATTAGAGTTTTAATCTCCTTCATCGTTTCAGTTTCTGAACGATAGAATTGGTTCTCTAATTTTAGAGTGTTTAACATAGTCAAGAGCTTCAACCACTTATCAAGTGAGTAAGCATCATTTCCTTGACGGTTCTTAGCGTCTGGTTTTGGCAGGTTTACAGCCTCAACTAGCTTCACATCAGGTTGCATAGTAGCAAGTGTGTTGCGAAGATTCTTGTTTCTGAATTTTGTCATACTTTTAGTACAAGGTTTTACTTTTTTTGTTTTTATTCTTGCTCACTCGAGTTTGCAAAGAAGTGTAATAGTGAACGGATATTTCTCTGTTCGCTAGTTAGGCGATCATAGTCGATTCTTCGTTCTTGAATCTCTTTTTGTATTGCAGCATTTTTATCTCTTAATTCAATAAGATCTAAATCGCTACTTGTAATCTCAATAAATGCTGCTTCTCTTGCATCTGCATTCGAATAGACTTTCTTTCCAGCGTCATCAACTTTTGAATTGATTTCACTTTTAAGTGTTGTCTCAGTATTTGAAATCTCGGTGGAGACTTCTTGAGATTTTTGAGTTTTTCCAAGAATCTGTAATTGCACATCGGCAATTTCTTGCGGTAAACTCAATAACCTATTGCTTAATTCTGATAGTTTTTCGTTATTCATAAAGTTATTATACTATGAATTTGAGCAATATTAAATTTTTTGTCAGAGAAAATTGCAAAAGCCGTTTTTCTTGTAAGCGAGCTACCACTGCTCTACCACGGCAAGTAATTTTTTAGTTGTGCCGTGGGATGGATTCGAACCACCGACCTCTTCCTTATAATGGATTTCGAAGTAACTTTTACGTTGCTACTGACAAAGTTGCGATGGAGTGGATTCGAACCACTGATTTCAAGCTTATGAGGCTTGTGAGATGACCGCTTCTCTACCCCGCAATATATTTTTTTCGTAGCGAAATCGGGAATTGAACCCGAGACCTCAGGGTTATGAATCCTGCGCTCTACCGACTGAGCTACCTCGCCATTTTTCTACCTAATCTCCAGCCTTCTGGTATAAGTACAAAATATTCCCGGCGGTCCGTACGGGGCTCGAACCCGTGATCTCCTACGTGACAGGCAGGCGTCCACTCCATCTGGACTGACAGACCAATAAAACAAAAAACCTCAACTTTATGGGTTGAGGTTTTCAGATTTGAAATATCTTATAAAACTCAACTTCGATGCACACAATCACGATCTGTCCCTACCTCTAATGAAGGTATGAAACTGCGTTCGATCATATTTTTGAAGATTTGCATCTGCCGGTTGTTTATTTTTTATTATTTATACTCAAAAACTAAAAAGATTTTAAGTTTATGTTAAACTTTTTTCTGGGTGTAAATATACTACTTATTTTTGAATCTAACAATTGAAGCAAAAATTAATGTGAACCAGTAAAATATTTGTCACGTAAATATTGATTCCAGGCCTCGCGTTTATTACCATTGATAAAAAACCAGCCGATGTGTAATTCAAAAAATTTTACTATTTCATATTTCATAAAGTAATAATACTATTTAATCTATAACAATAAAACTTTTTTGTTAAATTTTTATTATTTATTGAGAGATTAGCTTTTCTTGCTGTCTTTCTTCAAAACTTAAGAGACCCTTACCGTATGTTTTGAATCGCGCGGAATATCTCTTCTTGACTCTTTCTGACACAGGTATCGGATTTCCCTCTTCATCAATTCTAACAAATTTCATGTTAGTATGTAGACCAACGTCTTGTTCTCCGGTGTAAACGTTATGCTTTCTGACCTCAATATAGAGAGTAACTGAGGTTGTTCCAAATTCTTTTACTGCAGCGTAGACTTTAATAATATTTCCGAGCTTAATTGGCATTTTAAAAATAAGTTCATCAATTTTAATAGTGACCATTCTTGGAGTATCACAGATCTGTGACGCATATGCTCCAGCACTCTGATCGATTATTCCAAGAAGAGTTCCACCAAACATGTTTGAATGAACGCCGATGTCTGACGCTTTACAGATATATGTAGTTACTAATTCCATTTATTATGCAAGTAGATGATGAAGTATGACAATCTGTATTCCTAAAACGACAATACCAATTACTGTACGCACAAGCTCCATTCGATTCTTGTACATATCTAATTTTTCTTCTAGTGAAAGTTTACGACAATTATATAAATGGTTATTCTTCATATTAATTTGATAAAGGTGCCTTAATTTGTGGGTGAGATTGATGATTTTCTAATACAAAATCCGTATTATTTAAGTGCGTTACTAATGAAATATCTTCTGATAAAGATTTGAAGAATGCTTCAGTTTTCATATGTTTTAGAGTTGGTAATGGATATGGTTCTCTTGTTCGTTTAGGTAATTTAGATATATATTCCATTCTTCATTAAGTTCATCTAATTTATTAGCAATCAATCTTAATGAATGAGACGCCATGGATGCCTCTACCTTTAATGCAAGCATATGTATTACTTGTAAAGGTAGACACAAAGATAGGCTCCAATACGTTCATAATCGCATGGTGAACTATCCTGTCTGGATAATAAGGCAAGCTAGATATTACTCTTTCCTTACCTTCGAAAATTTTAAATGTCTTGTATTGAGAAGTGGTAAAAGTTTTAAACAAAAGAGCTTCATTCAATTTAAGAATGTTTATGTCTTTTTCGTTATCATGTGATATAACACCACTCTTCTTTGTTTTACTTTTCCTAGCAATAACATCTGCTAATTCTAAATTGTCAATTGAACAAACATCATTAAATAGATTCCCAACTCGCTTCACAAAACTTTCTCAATCACATTATAATTCTTCTGTTATATAATCTTTAAATAAATCTAGGAAATTATTACCTAAATATTGCGCTTCTGCATCAGTACCAACATAAAGGGCCGATGGAACATACGTAATAGTATTGCCATAATGAGTACGATAATACGAAAAACCTTTCTCTAAATCAAACCAGATTCTCCATTTCCTTTGATTTGAATCAGACCAATTAGGTATCCAATTGGTGAATGACCTCATAGCCTTAACGATTACTTTAAGCTTAATAAAAGCGATTTCTCCTTTGGTTAAGTTAATAAACTTGTTATTGAAGTTGGTTATATTTAACCCCAAGTATTCACAAGCAATTTCAAAAGACTTGATGTCTTTATACGATTTGGGTTTGCTTGTCTGTCTAGCTATTTCAGCTAATTGGTCATCAGTTAAGGTGATTGACATACCATTGATATCGATTTTCATTTATTTTTATTTTATTGATTTAACCTTTGCTTTAATAGTTGCGTTCTCCGAAGATACTAACACCTAACTAAATTATGTAATTTTTTACCATGCTGGTAAGGTCTGTGCCGTTATGTTTTAGCAAGTTGCTGATGGAACATTCGTATTAGTATTGTTATAATTAGTATTATAATACGAAAAACCGCATCGTGTTTGACACACAACCTTTTTATATGTAATATGCTTTATATTCTTCCAAAGCTATCTTAGCGCAATGTACCGCTAAATCGTTAGATTTTAGGCAAAGGGCTGATGGAACATCCGTAGCAGCATGGCGATAATCAGTAACATAAGACGAAAAACCGCCCTTCATTCTCCACCAATTCCAATACTTGTATTCATTGGAGTTTTCCCAATCTGGATACCACCCTTCATTTAGTGCTTTTATTATTACCTTAAGCTTTTTAAATGCTACCTCATCCTTTGTATCACTTGATGTGAAGACACTCTTAGAATCGATATTAAGGACACTGCAAGCATCCAAAAACGATTTAACCTTACTTCTGATATCCAGAGGTTGTTTGAAAAACTTTTCAAGTACTGATTTTTGGTCATTATCTGATGCTTTAAACATTTCATCCACTTCTGATTGAGTTAACTCAATTTCGGTTGAAAATGGATTCCGTTTAGCATATTCCTATATTTTAGATTTCCAACCAGAGCAAGCAACATTATAAATTTGTTTAAGATTGTCTCTGGTAATAATTTGTTTTGACATGGTATATTTATTAAAATTTATACAAAGGTACTAAAGATTTTTGAATCTACCAAATATTATGATAAATAATCTGATGGTCTATCTGATGTTGTTTTTTCAATTGTTATCATTGATAATTTCTTTTAATCGTTTAATCTCAGCGATTACATCATCACCTAATTCAATTTTAGACATCATTGATAAGTCTACTACTTGAGATTCTAATACTTTGATTAGCTCGTCTTTTGCTTGTTCTTTACTCATAACTTTCTATTTTATTTTCTTTATATGTTATTGTGATTAGTTTGGTTGGGATATTCCATTTATCATAATATTACAAATTTAAAATTAATATTTTTATTTAATACAGAATCTCGTTTCAATACTAATAAGCCATGTCCATCTAATTCGCTATCCATGGTCAGTTAATTTTTTATATTCCTGAACGCCGCGTTCCCATCCGACATAAGCATAGAAAAGAGTCATTAATTCAGTTTTACTTAAGATTACAACACGTTCATCTCCGGCCTTATCTTCATTAATAATATAGATATTGCTGCTTGCTTCAAATTCAACGGTCGCATCAGTTGTCGATCCGTCTTCAAAAATAATTTTTCCAATTTTAAATCTCGGCATGGTTATCTAGGTCTAGTTAGTAATATTTCGATTTTTGGTCGAATTGTACGTTCTATCTTAAACGCTGGGGCAGAGTATGCTCCAATAATTTTCTGTACTGTGTCTGGCCCAGGAATACCATTCATTTGACGATTGTTAAAACCTTCGTCAAACATTGTGGCACCTCGATCCTCAATCTGAGTTAGCGGTTTTGAAAAATCAAAAATTATTTTATCGGCACCTGCACCATTTGTGGTAGTTGGGTTAAACGTTTTGAAATCCCAGCCTTTTTCTACAATAAACATATATACCTCATGACCCAATCTTCCAGTAAAAGTTATTCTATTTGGCCATTTACCGGCTTCTTCTCGTAACTCAGAAAGATATTCTGACATGACTTGAAATACGTCCTGCGTGAATTGCGCATCTTTTATTATAGGAACATTAAACCGCATTTGTAGTTATTGTAAATTCACCAAGTTGCTTTTTAGGATGCAACTCGCTACTAATTTTTCGAAGAATCGCATTTACACGATCACTACATTTACCGTCAAGCCACATTGTTCCATTATTTCTGCAAGTAAATGTGCGTTGCGCATCATCCATGCATTCAAATTTAAAAGAATCTGAAGTATCATGAATTACACCAAAATGGAAAATGAATACTTCTCTCGAATAATAGTCTGGCTTTGCTTCTGCAAATTTTGTCAGAACATCGTAAACTTTCTCAGCAATATTGGTTGGTAACTTTTGCATTATTTCTTATTTAAGAACATCCATGATTTTCGATTCCTGAACGCTGGCTACTGCAAATTCTGCAATAGAATCTTTAAATCGAGCAGTCAATTTAGTTTCAGCTTCTGAGATTGACTCAGCTGCGACTAGATACTGTTCTTTAATTGTTTTTGTGCGACCTGAACGGTCATCGATTGTTTCAAATTTTACAGTTGCTATGTAATACATAATCTATTTTGTTTTTTTGTTTGTTTTTCTTATTTTATCAATATATGCATGACACTCGCTTGGACCAAGAAGAGCATCATATTTGTCTAGTCGACGAAAAAATTCATCGTGCCCGGCTTCTTTATATTCCTGCTTAAGAGTTTTAAGATCAGGTAAATATCTTTTTTCGAATCCCATGTTATTATATACTCCGAGTTTTTCCGTGGTTTATCTTGAAGACTGGAAAACGTAAAGAATTGTTACCATGCTGATCAGTAGTCTCCTCAAAATAAGTAACTGTTATGATTGCATCAACTATTTTTTCAGGATGGTCATAATATTCACGGCGTTCATTTATTGAAAATCCACTGCCTACTTGAACTCGATTTCCTTTATGCTCAATAATAACTGCACTTAGCATTGTCTCCTCGACTTCACGTTCATTTACGATAACTCGCTGTGGACCCATAATCGTTTCAACTACTCTATATTCGGCATCAAAAAATTCTTTAAGCTTTAGCATATTTTTTGTGCGATCGCCTTCATAACCAACGTCACGACGTGCAATCAATCCTTCCCATCCACGTTCTTTTGCAGTCTGTCTAAAATCAAGTACATTCTGTTCAGTGTAGACTCTAGTTTGAGGTAATGTTGCAAGAATAGGTGAATCAGTAAAGATATGACGATGTCTTCTGTACTGTAATTTTTCTTCTCCGTGACCATTATCGAATTCTTCAAGTGTTAGGCAATCAAATACCCAATATCTAGGTTTTTGAATAGTATGATCTTTACGCTGAATCTGTTTCAGGATTCCCTGGAAGTCATCTGTGCCATCTTCATTCATCATGCATATTTCACCATCCAACACACAATCGTTTAACCCCAGGCGTTCTATTTCCTCTCTGACTTTTCCAAGAGTTTCAAATTCTTTACCGTTTCTTGAAAAGAACTTAACACTACCATTTCTAATTATTACGATACACCGAACTCCATCTAATTTACGCGAAATATACCAAGTACCATCGGCCAGGTTGACCTTTTTAGCTTTGGTAAAATCATATGCAAGTGCGACATCAAATGTAGGAATTAATCCGGGAACAACTCGATTAATCAGACTAGTTGTTGCTCTGGTTTCAAGGTTACGATCGATTATTTGGTAGATTAGATAATCGAATTTTGAATATTGTGCAATAAAATTATTAACAGCTTCAATTGCATTGTGACCAGTAAGATGACGATCATTTAAGTCGTCCAGTAAATAGAAAAGATTGTCATATACATCAACTGCTGCCGTAAGATCTGATCTCTTTTTAAGATTAGCAGAAGTTACACCATATTGTTTATATGGGTGATATGTGTATTTCAACACATTGCAGATGAATTCGTCACCTGAATACTTTTTAAGAATTTCGATTTTGTGATTTGTCGAATTTGAGGAGTTCATCTCAGCGATGAAATTTGCAAGATTCTCGAAACGATCAGTCATAATAGTATAATATTGGTGTATTACTATTATACTAAATTATTGTAGTTAATTAAATAGTAAGGTCACAATTATCACTTCCATGTTTATCAAACCAACCGGCAGTAAGCTCGACTGCAAATCTGGCAGGTTTTTTACTAAAATATCTTGGCAGTTTATGATCAGCTTCGCCAGTAGTCGGCACCATTGTTTCGTGACCAACATATCGCATTGCAGAATCAAAGAAGATTATATCTAATGGAAAGCGTACGTCCTTCATCCAAAAAGACAGAGGTTGATTTCCATCATATATAAAGATAATTCCTTCACCTTCTTCCGGCTCAGATGTCGCTCCCATAAATCCTTTTGCTTGACTCTGAGCAGTTGCTGCAACTTTTAATCGCAAGGTTTTACCAGCAATTTTTGCGTCAATCTCTTTACCATCTACCTGATTCTTTTTGCAGAATTCTTCAAATAGTGGCACTGTTTTATTATGTCGATACTCGCTCATCATAATTATTTATTTCAGTTCTGTGAAAATAAAAAACGAGTGATCGCATATGCGCCCACTCGCTTGTGTTTAATTATATTAGTTGTGAATTACTTTGCAGGTTCTTCTTCAGGTGCTTCTTCTCCTTCTGGAGCTTCTTCGCCTTCTGGAGCTTCTTCGCCTTCTTTTCCTTCTTCCTCTTCGCCTTCTTCACCACCTTCAAGTTTTTCAACTCTTTCAGTTAAGTCTTCAATCATAGCTTTTAAACTATCAAGAGTTACAGGTTCAGTTTCTTCTCCTTCTGGAGCTTCTTCTCCTTCTGGAGCTTCTTCTTCCTCTGGATTAGCTCCAAATTTAGCGTCAGTATTCCAATCATCGAGTGATTCAATTTTATTGTTTACGATTCCGGCAGGGTTACTGTTTTTTGGGCTATAATCACCCATATCTTGTTCATTTACACAGGTTTTCATAAAGCCTGCAAAGTTCTTTACTCTCATTGTTAATTCAATTTTTTATTATTTATCTGATAAATTAACTCGTTTTCTCAGTTTGTAACTCAGCTTTAAGCAAATTGATCTTTTCATCGATTTTACGAATTGCCTCCATTGATTGACGAAACATCATCGATACTGAAAATAATCGTTGTGCAGACTCGATACCCTTTCCGCTAATCTTCGTTAAGAAGAAATTAATTGGTTCAATAGTAGATGCAGGTAATTGAATTTTAATAGGTGTGGAGTCTTTTGGGTCCATTGCTTGTAACGTATTGTCAAGTGTTAAGACTGACATGATTATCAAGTATGCTTCATTTGGGCCTTTCCATTCAACTTTCTGATTGATTGTATTTTTAAGGAATTTTAAATCAGCATGATTGATTCGAACTTCGAATTCACCAGTACGGCGATTAATCAATTGATTTAATTGGTCTTGCGGAGTTACCGGTTCAGCGATTGCGTCGTCTTGAACTGGTGTAACAGCCGGTGTAGCAACTAGAGTTTCTTCTGCGCTTACTGTTGTGTTTTCGGTATTTTCCATTTTTAGAATATTTTAATCTATTCTACTTAGGACAAGTAAATGGTTTTATGCCAGAGCAGCAGGTTCGACGTCTATTGTAAAATTTTTCTCAATTTGCTTGGCATTTGCATAAGTTTCAGTACCTTTAACTTCTTTGCCGCCTGCGTTCGCTTTAACAAATGCGTATGTCGCATCTTCTTGATTAGTAAAGCTATTTGGGTCTAAATTTAATCTCTTTACTCCATTAATAAGTAAGGAAACTGCAACCTTTGCTGCAGTAGCTTTATCATTTAATAGATCGGGGTTATTTACAAGATCAAGACCAACTTCTTTACCATATTTGTCATATAAATACTTAAACGTTACTCCATTAAATCCGCGACCACGATATTTATATCCATCGCCAGGTGAAGTGTTTCCAGTTTCCCAACCAAGAAAAGATTTTGCTTCAGGTCCATAAATTACATCATAGAATTTTACATTGTCTTTTTTCAATTCTTCCAATTGAGGATCCGTGAATCGGGTAAGTCGTGCACCAAATATTCCTCGTAGTCTGGAATTATCAGTTCCGCTATAACTATATTCTGATTTTGGGATAAATCCGCTTTCTTTACCAATAACTGAAAGTATTCCAACTTGTGAATATGGATTTGTTAAATTTTCTTTTTCCATCTCACCAATTAAAATATTGATATTTGCTGCTTTATCTCCAGTATATGTCGATTTAATTTTTCCACCAGCTACACTAATTGTATTTGGTACAGTCTTATTTGGAGTACTTCCAAATAGCGCAGAATATGTCTGCGGCCCAACTATTCCATCAACTCCAATATTACTTGCAGTTTGAAATGCTTTTACCGCATTATATGTATCTTTATCAAATTCTCCATTTGGCTCCTTAGTAAGAAGCCCTTTTTCTTTTAACTTCTTCTGAAGCTCAGTGACTGCATCACCAGTTGATCCAGACTTAAGTAATTTTGCGCCAGATTGAATTTGTGCCATTGTGATATCTTGTTTATTTTTACTGTTTACTGTGGTAATCATCGTTGCGACAAACTCGCGATCCGTCATCTTGCCTGAAGACCAGTCAGTAAGCGCAGCCAATGGCATGCCAGCCGAATCTGATAACTCTTTCTTATTTTCAGGCGATAGTGCATTAATTTGATCTTTATTTTTAAGATATTGAATCGTATTTGGTTTAGCCATTGCTGCATCAATTTGTGCATCACTTGGAGAATTAGCTGAATATGCAGTAGACTGAGTTTGTCCTTTTATGTCTTGTACACTAGCCGTATGTTCCCAATGCCATGGTTCTCTAGGAATATTTGAAAATCCATATGTTGCGGCATTCGCTTTTAACCAATTTAATGATTTATCGTAATTTGCTTGTTGTTCTTGTGATAGCGGACGTTGTGCTCCAGGACCTGCAAGATTTAGATCGACTGCGCTACCCCAACCATGATTAGATGTGCCAGGTGTTGCGGCTAGTCCGCCTTTTGAATATAATCCTTTTTCATCAGCAAGTTTTTGTTGTATTGCAAGAGTTCGATACGAATCTGTAATTCCCCAAGTAACACCATCTTTTTTTGCAGCATCCACCATTTTTGAGTAAGCGTCAGCTGCTGTTGGGTTTAACTTATGATTTGATGAATCTCCAGGTAAAGTTGGAATAATATCTAGAGTATCTGCCGAGAGTTGTCCGTTCGACGCTTCATGTATTGCCTTCCATTTATTATAATTTACAAGATATGTCATCGACTAATATTCTTTTCTTTTATTTATTTCCGCCTAACACAAGAAGTCGGTCTAATATAATTAGTTGTGATCGTGTGATAATTGGATACGCTTCTTCTGGAGTAACAAATTTTGCCCAATCGACCTCTTCAATTTGGAGTTGGCTTATTGGCACACGTTCTGTTTCTAAGCCGATTTCAGAAAGATCATTTATTTTACAGATAAAATAGATGAGTTGTCGTTCAACTTTACGCGTTTTACTATAAAAATTAACTAGCTCTGGACTGGGATCGAGCTGTCCAGCATCTAATATTATTCCAGTTTCTTCGCGTAATTCACGAAGAGCAGCAGTAATCGGTTCTTCACCAGCTTCCATGCTTCCTTTTGGGATCCCGCAAATTCCACGTTGCCATGTACCACCAGTTGGGTGTACTAATAATATTTTATTTTGATAGATTATCGCGACGCCGGCTGCCATTCTCTTTTTCAAGTTAGGATTAATGTCTTCGTAACCTTCACTGATATAGTCGTTAAAGTTCAGAATTACCATACTTTATATTCTTATATTTTGCTAATTGTAATGCTTCTCTCTTTTTAACAGATGGTTTCTTAAAAGTCTTGCGATCTCGAAGCTCACGAATAGTACCTACCTGATCGCTCTTCTGTCGATATAACTTAAGACATGCCTCTATTTTTTTATTATTACAATTTATGATAATCACTAGTCTGCGTATTTTTTAAAATCAATTGAATGTTTTGGTTTAAGTAAAGCAGAGTCATAATATCTCTTCTTGTAATACGGTTTTATGTATGTTTCAAATAATTGGGTTTTAAACCAATTTGGTAATTTGGCAACATAAAAATCTTCGTACGCGTTTTCGTACATTTTTATACTTTGTGATGGACTTAGGTTTAGAGAAGTTGAAATTGCATCTAAGTATAAATTATCACCAGACTCAACTAGTCCAAGATGATAGAAATCTAGTGGGTATTCTGAGGCGATTGATTCAATTATTGTATTTACTTGATCTAAGTATTTGAATCTTGAAGGATTAATATCAAACCCTAGAGTATTTGTTTTTTCTTGAACATGAATCGGTCTGTCTTTAAATGCCAGCACATCGAATCGCGTATTAGGTATCTTCTTTTCTCTAAATATTGGGAAGTGTCTTTCTGATTTTCTAAATTTTCCAAATGTTTTGAAGATCTCGGAATTATCACCATCAACTCCGGTGACAGGAAATTTTAAACCTTTGACTTTTGATCGGTCAATTGTTGATTTAGGGATAAATTGATTGCCGCCAAGCTTTTCACAAAGTTCTTCGTATGTTGGAATCGGTTTAGTATTGAATATATAACTTTCATTTACAGTATCTGTAGGATATTTAAAATTATTCCATAAAATGACTGGTGCAGTTGAACTCAATGCTCGAGTTTCTGAAGACTCTGTGATATGGTTAAATACGTCTACTCCATAATTCTCAGAGCAAGCTAGAACTACGCGTTTTTCAAAATTCTTTGGATCTTTTGAATAATATGCTGCATAATCTGTAAAATTCTTTAGTTTCACGAGAATAGTCTTTTTATTATTTATCGCGAGGATAAATAAAATAAAGTATTTTTCATGATTAAGTCATTCAATAATTGGTCCTCGTTAACCGAAGCTATCGCCAAAGGTAAAGATACAATGACCGACCCTACATCTGGCAAGACACATAAGATTACATATAAGGTTCAATCCAATACTAAATTTGTTATGAAAATAATTAACGATTTAGATGTAATTGACGCATCAAATAAATTAACTGCAACTGGAATAGAGGCAATTAAAAACTATCTTAATGATGAAGATCAATTTACGATGACACTCGGTCAATTGACTCCTTCTTTCTTTACTAAAAAATTCATCGTTTATACTATTTTAAAAGATGGTGAGTTATTTGGGAGAACTAAACAGAAGATTCAATTTGAAATTATTGATAGAAATGATGCCTCTGGAGCACCAGTACACCCAAACATTACTGCAGGTATTCAATTTATTGACGATGTGAGTTTCAAAGCACTTTCAACTCTTGCACCAGCAATTGTTACTGATCTACTAAATACTGCAAATCAAGCGCAACTTCCCGATCCAGCAGCAGACGATGCTAAAGCAAAGGATGCCGGAAATAACGAAACAAAGAAAGAACAGGGTAAGAAATTCCTGTATACTATGCGAACAAATAGTAAACTTTATAAAATGGAGTTTATTGAAAATGGTTCAATTACTGCAAAGACGCAAGACGGGTCTGATCCAAACGGAACAGTATCATATGATACACAAAACAAGAAAGTAATGTGGACAACTACATTAGATGATGCTGAATCAAAAGACAGTAAATTATCTAAGAGTACATCAACTCCATTATTTAGTGATTCTGAAATAACAAATACTCAAGATAAAACATTTTTGGAGAAAATGTTCACAGATGCTGCATTTAGAAAGAAAACAATTGATGACTACGAAAAAGACTATGCATCGACTGAATTAACACCAGAAAATCTTCGTAAAATGTTATTTTATAAAGATGGAAAATCAATTTTTGGTACAAATGCTCCTGCTGAAACTCCAGGAGCAGCAACTGCTGGACTAAGTAAAGATAAAGAGAATGCAATTATTAAAGGATTAGCAGATCTTAAAACATCATTTAATACTCCTGCCCCTGCAAAAACTGCTTAAAAATAACATATATTACATGTTTTTAGATAAACGACAATACACACAAATCTATGAAAATTACTTAAATCCAGTTCTTGAACAGGGACCTGCTGTAATTTCAGACGATTTAAACACTCGACTTAAAGGGTATTTAGATAATGACCAACTTCTTACGAAGCTCGGAGAAATCCTAACTGCTCACGACAAAGGAGAATATGAATTAACTGATCTTGATAAAAAGACATTTGGTATATCTGACGAAGATAGACTATTTGTAAAGGTTGATAAATCAGAAAAGGGTGATCCTAAGTTTTTTATGTGGATCATGAATGATCAGTTTCTATGGGGCGATCTAGATATGGAAACAGCAGCAGCTATCTTAAAAGCCGGCGGTGAAGGAACTGACTGGACAGAACGCGGAGTAATTGGTTCAATTGGAAGTTTCTTTGGAGGAAATGGTTCTGGTGATGCTGGAACAGATGAAGGAACAATTGCATCTCTTGCTGGAGCATTCGCACAGATTGCTGCAGAAAAGAGTGTCGATCCACAAATCTATTTTGATAAACTTGATGCTGTTTTCAAAGATAAGTATAACAAGTCAATTAAAGATTTTATGGAAGAGGAATTTAGCGGGTATGGAGAAGTAGTTTCATGTAATCTATATCGTCGTAAAATTGAAGCATCAGTATTACGGGGATTGAATATTTGGAGTATACTCGGAGATGTAGCATTAACTATTGTTACCTTTGGAGGATCTGCATCATTTACTGCAGGTTTAAAAGGTGCAGAAATTGCAAACGCTACATCAAAGGCAAGTAAATTAGCAAAAGCAACTGGCATGGCACAGGCAAGTGCAACACTCGGTAGAGGAATTGGAGCGTTAGCTGATATTACAAGATTAAGTGCAGTATTTGCAAAATTAGAAAAAGCACGTCAAATTGCAGCTTTAGAAAAAATTGGAGTATCTGCAGGAAAAACGATTGAATATAATCGTGGTGGAAAAATGATAGCGCATGAAGTTGTTTCAGTAGGCGAAGGCGAAGTTAAATTAATGGTAAAAGGAACGAAACAGACTTTCTCTACACCATTTGAAAGAGTACCTGGATATCTTACTCCGGAAAAAGCAACCGAGTTATTTACCGTTGCTGGAGTTAATTTAACTCCAATGGGAGTTCTAGCAGCTAAAAAGGCAGGAGATATTGGAACATCTGGTTCAACTCCAGCTGGCGCTGAAGAGCCTGGAATAGCAACAAAGGGTGCAGAAGCTATGGGATGGTATGATACAATGGCGGCAGATCCGAGTGCATATATTGCAAATGCAAAACAGCAAGGAGCATCAGATATTGCATCAATGTTACTTGATCTTAAAAACGGTAGCGGATTATTTGGAAACACTACTGACCAAGAAGAGTGTTCAATTGCTTTACTTATTACTGGATTAACTCCAGAAATGGCAAAAGAAGTTAGTATCGCATACGGAAAGATTGATGCTAAAATGAATGTCTATGCAGTATTAGATGATGAACTTGGTGGAGATATTGCAACCCTAGCAAAAGCATACTGGACAGGTTGTACCGGCGAAGGTGATGAATATAAAGAATCAATCACAAATTTACTTGAAAAGATTAAGAAGAAAGATTAAAACCTAGAATAAGGGATAATATAACGAAGGTGTGAAAGTGATTCTTTTACACCTTTTTCTTTTTCTGAATGAGTCGTCGCATTTGCAAGTTCTGGAGTATCTACTGTTCCTTTACGAACACTATTCCAAAAATCTTCAAACTGATCATCAGTATCACCATATTTTTTATAGATTACTGGAATAATACTTGGCTGACCAAATAATTTGGCATAATTGTTTTGATAATTTGTAATTCTATCAAATGTTTCTTTTTCACTAGAATCAAAATTTGCTGCAGGCAGATATGTTGCGCCAGCCTCTTCTTTTTGTTTGTGAATATCTTGTGCAATCCATGTCTGCATAGCCGAATTTCCCCAATATTTAATTTCTTCTTCCTTATATCCAGCCTTCTGTGCGTCGACTCCAGTAATTAATTTAATAATCTGTTTTCCAATGAATAGTGAAAGTTGACCTGCAGATTTTGTGACTCTCCAGCCTTTCTTTAAGAAATATTTACCGACTCCTTCAAGCATCTTAGTATTAGATGATGCAACGCTTGAATAATATTTAGCAATTGCTTTTTCTTCGCCAACTGCAAATAAACCAGTTGCTTTTTTATCAAATACTTTGACTAGGTGCTCTGCTGGAAATTCTTTAGTTAGAAGCTTGCCGTCTGATCCGATAATTTTTGCAGTTTGTGTAACTGGATCGATTTCCATTGCGATTTTGCTATCCTTTAGCATAGCCTCAACTGCAACATCTGCGTCCTTTGCTGCAAGATCAAGAGCGACTTTTTCAGCTTCACCAAATTCTTTTGAAAAGTTACCAAGTTTTTCTCCATACTTTGAGAAAGCTTTGCCCATTGTTTCAAAGAAACCTTTCAACGGCTTACCGATAAATGGAATCCAGCCAACCACTTTTCCAACAAATGCTTCAAAGAATTTTCCAAGCATGCCAGTAGCTTTGCCTAAAGCCTCAGTAACATTTTTTGCAATAAATCTTAATAATTTAATAGCTGGGCCACTCTCTTTTGCTGGTAATTTAGCTAGCATTTCGCCGCCTTCTTTACTTCCGCCTTTCATCATTGCCATAATTACTGGCTCTGCGGCGTTTGCTCCAGGTTTAAGAAGCTTTATCATATCTCCTGCACCAAATACCAATGCTCCGATTAATGAAATACAGCCTAATAGCCATTTACCTCTAATGAAATAGATGATTGCGTTAATAATATCGGCAATGGCACCGACTCCGGGAATAATAAAATCACCAAATGCTCCAATAATATCAAGTAACAGATGCAGAATACCGATCGGCGATCCGCCTTCAGTAATTCCATCGTATAAACTATTTAGAAAGCCTAAAACTCCACCTTTACTATGTTGAGTTGCAGCTCCTCCAGCAAGGGCTGCATCAAACTCTTCTGGAGTTCCTGCAATTTGACCTGCTGGTGCAGGTGGAGTAGTAGATGCAGTTGCCGGTTTTGCGCCGCCAATTAGAGCAGCTTTTAATTGATCTCCAAATTGAGTAGTTGGAATCGCGGCTGCTGCCTGTTCAGTAAGTAGAGTAGTAAGTTTATCTTTTACACGAAGTCTAAAAATTTCAGCGGCTTCGTTTATTTTAGTTGAATTTGGAACTTTTAGCTTAATTTTAGCCTGTTCAAGTATCTCATTCTTTCCTGAGATAAGTTCCTTATAGTAATTAGTAACTGCTTTTGCACCCTGATTTAAAATCATATCTAGGTGTAGGTCAAACGCAAGATTCTCCGGAATCGACATTTCAGCAAGATTTAGCATCTTTGCTTCCCATTCAATGTTTTCAAAGGTTATTACTGGCGCAAAGATATGCTCATTTCCTTTGAAATATTCATTTATTAGTTTGGTTGACTCCGGTTGAGAGCCGTATGCTGAAACATATTTCATTAATACAGAATCTTTCTTATTATTTATCTAGACTACACAGGTTAGTTTTTAATTATCTTTTCAAAAAGAGAACTGCAGTTTCTTAAATAGCGGTTGTAATATTTATCTAAACGCTTGAAATCAATAGAATTGGGAGGATTGTGCATTTAAACGACCAATTAGTTCTCTAAATAGAGACACGTCATTTGTGCGGTTAAAAAATAGCACAACATATTTTGTCGCGGCTTCAATATGATCGACTGTTGTACAGCTTTCGATTACTCGAATTACTTTCTGTTCTATTTCTTGATTAGTCATATGTGTTTTCACAATAGTTAAGGTAAGAATTAATAAAGGTTAAGTATGCCTTTTTCAAGTCGTCTTGGTCGCACTCATTTAAGTAAATAATGATTTCACGCAAATCATCCGGAGTATTAAACGAAAAAGTTTCACTTAAGAATGAAAATTTATATGAAACTGGGATCATTCCAAAAATCATCGCTTCATATATTCTGGCTGGAATAAATCGACGCTCGTCATATTTTTCTTTAGTAACATTAATCATTACTAAATATTTTTCAAGCGTTGACCATACTGCTTGCCGCATATTTCGATAGGTCAATAGAATATTTGGTTGTAAATTTTCAAGGTCTTTTTGCTTTCCAATGAGTATTAATTTTACGACATTTGGATTTCGAATACTTGTTGTTGATAATAAACCTAACACGTCCATTAGAATTGAACTTTTTGAGTTTCCGCTCTTATAATTTGAAGTATCAATATTTCCATAAAATACAGAAGCTTTCTCTTTTGTATAATTCTCTTTATGTACTGCGACACACTCTAATAAGAACCGATTAGATATTCCTGGAAAATCAATAGATGGAATACTAATAGTTACTACGTCTCCATATATTTTATAAAATGATGTAGGCAATGAAAGATCAGTATCAAGTATTATGATATTTTCCTTAGTATAACCCGACGCAACTGCAGTATCAATAATCTCTTCGAAATCATGAGCATCTTTCCATTTTTTAGTAAGTGTTGAGATGTTTCTAAATCTAGCTTTAAGATATAGTTGTGAATATTTTTTAGTACGAATATTATCCAATACTGTACTTAAATATAACCCATATTCATCAAACACATCGGTTCGATATTTAGCAAATACTTTTCCAAGATCAGTGTCTGGAAATTGAATACCCTTTGGGATTTCACCAGCCTGCAATTCCTTTGGGTAATACGAATAGAAATCAAATTTTTCGACTCCATACGATACTCTAATTGAGTCGATCAACCCTAGTTGATATAATGAATGTCCTGGCGAGTCAATTGTGTGTAGGTCGATTAGACCAAAATATGCATATAGTGCTTTCATATTCTGTTATATTGATTTTAAGTTAACTGGTTTTATTAGATTTTCAGGTCGCTTGGCCCAAGCCAAATACGTATTTAATACTCCATCAGTCGGCATAACGGTCAAATTTCCTTTCTGGAATATCTCCCAGGAATCTTGTGTATACTTACCTATTCCATATAATTCACTAGGTTCGGACCAATCTAGGGTCATCCAGTCTATCGAGAATCGCCGAATAGTATTTGTTCGCCTATTCTTAAAGCCCAATGACGCAAGCAGATCTGCCATCTCAAATGGATCAGCACAGGCTGCTTCAAGAGCATTTGGATATCTTCTAAAAAATTCTTCGCGAATCACATCTACCTGTTTTCTAGAAGTACAGTTTAACATGATACAACAAACGAGCATCCTCCACGGATGCTCGTTGTATATTTCTTGTAGTAAATTATATGGACTATTTCTCATCCGATTTCATCGCTACAAAGTGAGTGATAAAATTCTTACCATATTCAACATTTGGTAATCCTCGGATGATATCGAAACCTGCATTTTTGAAGATGCTCATGATTTCTTGGTATAGGGTGACACGATAGTTTTTATCTTTAGTTATCGTACGCATTGCATTAAAATGCCATTCAACAATTACTAATCGAATATTTGACCAGTCTTTAACTGATTTGATTAATTCGTATTCGGCACCTTCAACATCCATTTTTATGGCAGTTGCACCAGAGCTTGTAATTGCATCATTGATATTGATTGCCGGAACAGTAATTACGTCGCGACCTTTTACTGGAAGGATTGAGTGTTTGCCGGAGTCAGATGAAATAAAGAAATCGATTGATGTTTCGTTATTTGGAACAATTGCTTTTTGTACAAATTCACAAGTTCCTTCAACATTATTTACTTTCACATTCTCTAATGCAAAACTTACGTTATGTGGAAGAGCCTCATATGAAATAATCTTTTTGATCTTTGGAAACTGTTTTGCCATACGAATTGCAAAGAATCCTAAGTGACCACCAACATCTAACCACGTATCTTCACGATTAAGTGAATGGTTTACATTTAACGGTGCTCCCATTCTTTCTGAAACGAATGGTTTAATATACTCGCCACTGTTTGGGCTTTTTGAAACGTTTGTTCCTACATTATACTTGACTTCATTAAGTCCTTTTCTAACATAAAATTTAAAATCAGAGTATTGGGTTTTCCAATCAACTAATTCAAGTTGGTCAAATTTTTTGGCAGTTGTAAAATCTATTCTAGTGTCCATATTAAAAATTAAGTGTTTACTTATTGTACTGTGCAGCTCAAATCGGTTTTGATTAGTTTACATATTTATGCTGTTTTACTTTACATATTATACTATTTTTCTGGCTAATCTAAAATAAAAAAGGAGCATTTGCTCCTTTTTACTTTATAGTACGTTAAGTGATTTTTCTTTAGGTCTTTTCTTTCGAGTTATATCTTCTGCTTTTGAGCTTTTCTTTTTGATGGGCGCGATCTTATGTACTTCTGATGTTGGATATCGTTCACTTTTTGAGCCACACATTACTATGTATTCACCACTTAGTCCATTTACTCCAATTACTTTACCGATTTTTCCTTTTACTTCGACTGGATCGCCAATTTTAAATTTGATCTCTTTAGCTTTACCTTCGTTTACGCTAGTTCCTTTTTTTTTAATAGATCAAGACGAATAAATTCTTCTTTTAAATTATTGATTGTTTTTTCAACAGATTCTCTAATGTCTTCAAGTTTGTTGATACTTTGAGCATCAAGATCAGTATTTGCACAAGACTCAGTTAATTTCTTAGCTGCTCCTTCTAATTTTTCGATATCTGCTAGGATAACCTTTTTTTGTTCTTCGATCTTCATAATCTCAGCAACTTCTTTGTTGATTTCAGTTCCGAAAATAGGGCTAATATCGTAATTAAATTTAGTTTTAAAGAACTCAAACATTTCAAGTTCATTTACTTCATTCCATACTCTATCAGAAGTATTTACTTTTTCACAGATGAAGTATTTGTCATTTAATTTAACAAGTACAGCTTCTGCCAGTGTTCTATCATTTGAAATTTCTTTAATAAAATCAAAATTGAATAGACAATTTGTATTTTCAATAATCTTTGAAACTTTTGTTTTAACGACATTGTTCTCTAGTGCTAGAGCTTCAGATACATTTACTGCATTTGGAGTTCCGATTTTTGAACCATTTACATACAAGTCAACTCCTTTTTCTTCGTTTACTTTGAAACCAAGTTTAAAGTTTCTGATTGATTTTGATTCGACACCAAGACCATCGTCAGATTTAGCAAAACCTAGAGTTGCATATGCTTCACAAAGATCGTAGAAATTACCATACGTTGTTTTTACATAATTTGGGTCAACATCCGCAATTTTGAATGCTCCGTCTAAATGAATTTTTGATTCATTTCCAGCTAATCCTTTAGCTTCACGAATTGATAAAAAACGATTGTCAGTATAAACAATTAATCCGTCAGCTGTTTGCACGGCTGGAGAAACTAGGTTGTTTATTTTAGTATCGAAGTTGCCTTCACCTAGAGTAAAATTTCCAGTTTGAGCGGATTCGATAATTGAAAGGTCATTAATTAATGCAGAAACTGCAGGAACAGATGTTCCGTATTTGACCTTAAGAATATCTGCTGTATAACTTTCGTCAATCAGCATACGTTTTAAGTCCGAACTTACACCTGCATAAATTGCAGAGTTTAATGAATCCATTTGATAGATTGTATTTAGTACTGCAAGTTTTGATTGGTTTTCGTTTACATATTGTTTTACAGAAGCAACGCATTTTTTAATAGTTACATCGTAATTGTATTGTTCAAACATGTTAATAAATGATGCACAGACTGCAAAATCTACTGCACCTTTGTTTAAATATGATTCAAATGAATCAATTTTAGTCTTAACTAATGGATTACAGTATGCGTTAGATTCTTTAAGTAAATTGATTTTAGCTAAAAGATTTACTTCTTTTGCAATAGTTGTAACTTTTGCGTCCGGTGTGTTTGCACTTTCGTCAAATTTAGTTAGTAGGGTACTTAACTCAGGATTTTTAATCGTTTCGTTAATATATGCTAGTCCAGTTTTAAGATTTGCACTAACCAACGCAACGTTTTCTCCTAATGCAATCGATTTATTTGCGGATTCGACTATCATCTTTACTAATGGCTCAGAGCTCACAGACTTATTAGAATTGAGGTCGGCTAGCATTTTTTGCAAGAATTCGTTCATTGTGGTAATGATTTATTTTAGTTTATTTATCTGACTTTTAGAGCAGATATTCATAATTTCCGGGATCTATTTAAGACCCTTTCCAGCATTTGTTGAATTTGGGGAAACACTTTGTGGCAAAGATACTCCGAATTTATTAACTACTGGTGAGACTGCAGTCTTCTTAATAGCAGTATGTGGAACAACTGCAGTTGCTGTATCTTTAACTAATGTATTTGCTTTAATCTCATTTAGAGTAGATTGAAGCTGAGACATGGCATTTCCTTCTTCTTTCGCAGTAGCGATTGCAAGGTCAATATCTGATTGTTCAGTTGCTTTTCTCCATTCTCCAGTATAAATTAAAGTCTCTGTTCCATCCTGCCCAACTGATATTAAATAGGCAGTTCTATTTTGTGCCTGTAAGATAGCTTCACTATCCTTTTTTGAAACAGTAAATGCAATTACACCAGTTGAAAGATTTTCAATTTTGGAATTATTCATGTTTGTGATAGGAATTTTACCACTATCTGTTTCAAATACAAGTCGATATTTTGCAGAATTTATATTTAAGTCCAACGGAACTTGTGTAACTTTGCTGCTTGATGTATTTGTTGTGTATACCTTTAATTTGATGATATTATCGAATGGTGAAAGAATAAATCGAAGTTTTCCTTGGGAGAAGATTACTTCTTCTAGGGAGTCTTTTGTTTTAATTAGGGAACTTACATTCGATATAGATATGCTACTATTATTGAAAAAGATCGGCACATATTCAGTCTGAACAACTTTGCTTACTGCAGTGATTTGTGCAGGAATATTCGTATTAAGTTTAGGCTCGCTAAATAATTTACTTGCCTCAAAGCTCTTCTTGATAATTTTATTGTACACCTTTTGAGATTGTGGCTTATCCTGTAATGGCAGAGTGATTAACTTCTTACCATATTTCTTTGGAGAAATTAATGAGAATGATGCTTCACGGATAATTTGCTCACCATTTGAACGGTTAGTTAAACGTGCAAGATAATCAATCGACATACTTACTGCTTCATTTGCATTTCGCAATACTGGTCTAAATGTATTTGGTTCATCAAATCTTTCCTCTTGGAAGAAGACAAACCGTGCAGTATTATTGAAACGTGTGCCGACTTGTTCAAATACGCTAATTTGATGAATGATTATCCAGTCATTTGCTGGATTTCGTTGATTTAAAATGCTAATTAAATCTGATGGGAAACCGGCATTGAATGTCATATAGAATTCAATAAAATCTCCGTCTATCGCTTCACTGATATATGCACCAACATTGTCAAATTCATTGCTTTGTGAAAGCGGTGCTTCGAAATATTCAGTTACCTCAAAAGTATCGTATGTCACACCGGCATTTGTGTATAGAGTTTTACGTCTTCCGCATTCTCCTAGACCAATTGAGAGTTGATTGTTGTATATGAATCCAGTTGACCCGAGTGCATTTGGCGTAATTGCGGCAACAAAGGTTGATGCTGGGACAAGTGCTGTTTTATAATCCTCGTTAATATTCTTAATGGATGGAACCATAAGATCAATATATCGATCATACGTTGCATTCGCTAAGAATAGTGGCTTTGGATTGAAACTAATTAATTGAGCAATTGTTTCTGGTGCAAGTAGAATATTTGCAAACAGGTTTGACTTGCCGTCATTTTCTGAGTGTTTAATACTTAGAATTAGAGCTTTGAAATTATCAAAATCAAAACCTGCAACAAAATGGAATCTAACTTGATCCATTACAACATTATATCCAGTGATTGGAGTCTGTGTGATTTCAGCATCATATGCTAAATAGTTCGGTATCTTCTCGCTATCTAAATAAGCGAACGTATTATTGCCAATAGGAACGACTGTTAAATCTTGGATATTCTTAGTAGATGAAAATGAACTATCACTATTTAAGATCTGATGTGAGTCAGTATGATTATTTTGGAGTAATACAAATGAATCTGTATAAAAATCCAATGACCCTAATTGGTCAAACATGTATTCGACAACACAATATGATGTTAAATTTACGAATCTACTTTTTCTCATTTCTTATTTGTTTCTTTTGAGTGCTTTAAATTTATAGTAATATCCAACTCCAACTTCCTGGTTAGTATTTGCACTAAATATGATATTATGTTGACTTGCAATACTGATTCCTACTCCAATTCCGATGCAACCAAATGTTGAGGATTTTAGCGGTTTCATATAATTACCACCAACAATGAGTTGAAAAGTTCGATCAACCGTCGGTACATATTTGTCTGGCGGTAAACTATTTACTTGAAGTGAATCTATGAGTAACCATTCAGGACCGACAATTCTGTGTTTCCATAATCCAGTCTTTTCTTCGGTAACAACTATCTGAATTGGCAGTTTACCAAATGACCAATTACCGCGATACGCAGCGGTCTTTTTATTTACAAATCCATCCCATTTAATAAATGGGTCCTTTTCTGCAGGATATTTGAGTGCAATATCAATTTGATTAGAATCTGTTGGATTAAATTTACCGAATCCTTCTTCAACCGATCCTTTGAGTGAAATAACAGTCGATGTTAAGCTTAATATTTTTTCTCCCTGTGACTTAACTACTTTATACAGATCAGTATTTGAATTTTTTAATTCGGTATTTAGATCTTTTTCACTCTTATAATAATCGACTAATTTAGAATAATTACCATCAGATTCTTTTATTAAAATATTTGATGCAAGAATTGAACGTTTTAATTCATCTGCTTGCCCGATTGAATTCTGACGAATTCCTTCTATTCTCCATGCCATAAAAATTAATAATAGGATAAGAATTCCTATAGAAATTAAGTAAAATTTGTCTTTATTCATTTGTTTGTATTATTTCTAGAAGATCGTCTTGAGTAAGAGGTCGATCTAACTCTGCTTCTATCTTATTTATTACGATTTTTTCAGCCTTTCGAGTATACTCTAATTCTTGGCTAAGCATGGATTGACTATTTGCAAGATCCTGGGCAAGACGGTTAAGCTCAGCCATGTCTTCATGTATTCGACTGTATGTTGAATATACACGTTTTAATTCTTTATTGTATTGCGTTATCATTATTCGACTATTTTTACGTCAAGTGTTCCACTTAACAAGTATTCTATTCTAGCAAGACGTGATTCGATATCGCCAGTATTCATTGAACCTGAGGTAGCTGCTTGTCCAGCAGATTCAGTCGGTGCACTTGTCGCTTTTGCAGGACTTTCTGCCTCAGGCGATTCAGATTTTACTTCCTTCGCAGTAACAGGTTCAGTCTTTTTATCAATCGGTTCTGCAGGTAACTGAGCTTTTACTTCTGGTGCTTTTGCTGCAGGTAATGCCGGTTTTGTTTTTACAACCTCAGTTGATCCAGTCTTATCTGCTGCGCCTTTCTTAGAGGCAGATACATCAAATCCTGCATACTTCTTAAGTAACATTGCATCACTTGAACTAATATTATTTGTAGTAGATTCAGCAGATTTAGATTCGCTGCTTTTTTCAATATTTTGTTCTTCCTTATTAGTTATCTCATTAACTGATGAATTAGTAGAAGAAGTTGATGTTTTTGAATCAGCTGAACTCTTGTTATTTTCAGTATTCTTTGAAGTTGAGATATTATTAATTGTTGAACTTGCGGCACCTCCGACAGCTGTCGGCACATTGACTGAAACACCAGTATATTTTTTAAGTAGGGCTGCATCGTTTGTACTAAATGAGCTGGTTGTCTTTTCAGCAGAGATATTATTAGTAGTTACGTTATTTGTTACCGTTTCCTTTGATGAATTTACTGGGCTTGGCGCTGCTGCTGGTTTCGATTGTGTAGCAGGCGGTGCAGCAGTCGGAGTAGTCGGCTTCTCAGCTGGTGCAGGAGAAGCTGGTAATTTAGATGCAGCAGATTCAACATTTACTACAACTGCAGGCGCACCTGTTTCTGGACCCTTTCCGACTTCCTTTGGCAATTCTGATTTGCCTGCAGTAACAGTACCAGTAGTTGTTTCTAATGGAGTTTGTGCTGATTTTTCCGGATTTAAAGCTGATGCAGGTTTAGACTTCTCAGATTTTGTAGTGTCATTAATTGGTGCAGAGCCAGCAGGTTTTGGTGTTTCTGTAGCATTTACTGGAGAGCTTGGAGTTTCAGGAGTAGCATTACCGGATTCAATAAATGCATCGTATAGTGGAGCAACTAATCCGCCAGGTAAATTATATAAAATAATTCCTTCGCTCAGATCATCAAGTACAGTCTCAAAATCACTAAATATTTTATAGTCAGATATTTTTTGTTTGACTTGGGCCATCTTAGCCAGAGCAGATGACATAAATAACTTGAGCCATCCTTCTCCGCCAAGTTCCTTTAATCGTATGTACTTGGTCTTATTTACTGGCTCATAAAAATTCTTGTGTAATATTTTATATTCTGCTTTTCCTGGACTGTCCTTTCCGGCAAGATTTTCAAGAATTACTGGAGCAAATCCTTCAGGCATAACTTCAGATCCGCCAGCTTCTGGATATACCCATGCAAATAATTCACCAATCGTTGAGAACGATACCTGTGGCTTAGAAAAACTTAGTGAAATCGGGTCAGTTAATTTGATCGCTTTTTGTCGAGCTGCAGTATACTGTGCAATCTTTTCATCTGATTGTTTAATCAGGTCATCTGCCTTTTTATTAAAGGCGTCGACAAATATTTTTTTCTTTTCTAACACAGACAGTTATTCTTTTTATTATTTATTTTAGAGATAGCCCTTCTGGTAAATTAACACGAAGTGGTTGCGCAGCGACTTGCGTTTCCTGTGAGATAGTATCGTTTGCGGCCTCAATATCTTTTTTAAGTATATTTAACAGCAATGAATATTCCAAGTATTCTAAATTATAAAGTGTATCTAGGGATTGACCCAGCCGCACCGCCAACCGAGCATTAAGCTCCAATAAGTTCATCAAGTCCAGTTGAAATAATGAAAATATCTTTGACAGTGAAGCTTCCTCCCAAAAAAATATGGCTCTCCGTTTGTGTTTTACATTTTTCGCAAACACTAGCCGCTTTATTTAGGCTGTTTTTTTCAAGTAGATCCGTGAACTTATGGATAACTACAAATTTTGTTTCATTCCAGTCAAGTGAACTCATTTTTAATTCACTTAATACAGAAAGGTCGATTTTTCTCCAATCACGAAGTAGGTATGGACCATGCGCATAAAATGAATCATCGATTGCAATTCCACGTTCTTGTTCATCACGACGTTTCTGTTTAAATTTAGCAGACATTCCAATAGTCGGCAAATGAAGTCGAATTGTATCTCCGAGTTTTTCAGATGATATAGAAAAGCATCTCTCTTCTGACGAGTACCATTTCATTACTTCGTCTGGAAAATGGAAACCCAATAGATTTTTACTTGTGACTTGTGTTTGATTTACATGACCACATTGATCGTTTGAACATTTAATATATGCCCAAAGCTTATTCTCCTGATTAGGAAAAGTTAATTCATAGATTCTAAATAGAATATGATATTTGTCGACTTCAAGATAATCATTGAAGTTCATCGGCATCATCTGGCCTTTAATTTTAAATTTAGTACAGGCATTAAGCACAAAATTTATCTTTTCACGAATATCAATCGGATCAGTTTCATCGATCGTAGACCAGTGACGAATCTCTTTGGTTTTTGCAGACCTGATTAATAATTCTGCCTTTTCTGGATAGAACAGTCCTCGAGATGGTAGATTTTCAAGATTTAATATTTTCCATGGAGATTCTTCAGCTGCCGACATTTCAATCATGTTCTGATGACTGGATGCTTTACCTAAGCTGGTCACCTTTGCTGGTTCCTCTGACTTAACTTCAATCTGCGCGATATTATTTACTCCATACTTAAGATCTTGTTCATTCAGGAAACGTTCTGCTTCTTCTGGATTGACTGTGCTCATTATATGATATTTTTTTATCTTATATATGCAAAAAAGCAACTGGTTCTAAAATCAGTTGCTTTTGCTAATTAAAATATGATAAACTTATGAATTGATAAATTGTGAGAATGACATTACATGAGTAGATGTAGATTCGTAGACTCGTTCAATTGTCTCAGGATAAACTTCCTGTATTTCTAACGTTTTTGGATTCTTTATATAGACTTGGATCGAATTGTTTGTATAATCAGGAACAATTTTATGTAATTTGCCAACTACCGATACTCCATTTTCATGGTCAAGCATCGAGTTTACGATAACACCTCTAATTCTGTCACCCGGTTTATAAAATAACTTTAATTTACTAACTGCAATATCAAAATCTGTATATCCCTTGTCTCCCTTAATTGATAAGTCAACGAATGCTTTTTGAGATATTGAAATACCTGGTGTAAATTTACTACGACCTACTGTGAAGTTAAAATCTCCCTTGGTTCCATAAAATGGAATTCCTCGAGTAAAATCTCCTCGAGAAACAAGTGGTGATATATTATTTTCGTTAACGTTTTCCATTACCAAGCAAGTGGAATTCCTCTCTTTTTATAACCAACAATTGTATATTCTCCGCCCGGGTCAGCCGATGTTCCATCAGATTCACAGAAGTCAAATTTCTTTAAGTATACGTTAATTACTGGAAATTTCAGAAGATATGCAACTGGATAAATTGGTGCATCTGCATCCTTATTATCGATTCCCCAGATTTTAACATATTCAGCTGAGACACTTGATAGATCTACAAATTCAACTTTAAATACTGGACCTTTTGCAAAGCCATATTGTTGAAGTTCTCCAATTTGTTGATAACCTAGAGTGGTTGGTGCGCCGGCTGGAGCACGTTTATCTGTACTAATAAAAGTTGGTTCGTAATTTAATTGATTTACCAGAGTAATTAGCTCTGCTCCAGTGTGCATCATGTGCGTTTTATTTTTTTATATCGACTGTCCAAATATTACTAGAGCAGATACTCTAACATTATATAGCAAGTTAGTATTAATGATCTTTATCTTATTTATTAAGTCTTCTGCCTTATTTGACTTCGGATTTGTAAAGATCGTAAAAAGATCATATAATGGATATTCAGTAGCAGTTAGAGTGTCAGTATTCTCCAGAGATATTTTTACTGATTTGTTTACTAATTCAATCGTTTCACCATTCGTGTCATATGTTGGATAAATGATACGAAGCATTACTCCTCTAGCATATAATTTACCGCTTTCTAATTCGCTACTAGGCGAAAGTATACTCGTTTGATTATCAAAGATTGTAATATCTCCGCCATTCATTTCAGCAGTAAGACCGATACATGTGTACCCGTCCACTGGAAAAGCAAAATCGCCAATGCAGAACTCACCATGTGTAGCTTTACCATCGACTACCCGAAAGCATTTATCGTCGAATAGTTGCAAGATTGGCTGGTTTTCATAGCCGCCACAATCGTCGCATACATCATTTAAGTTACCAAGTGTCATCATTTTCCAAGTATTTTTTTCATCTTATTGCTAAGGCCCATCTTCTGACGTTGATTGGGCGCCAGGTGAGGATTTTGAGTAGGTGTACTCGGTAAAACTGGTGGCTCAACAGGGTGGATTGGAGTTTCAACTTTTACTTCTTCAATTTTTTCTGGAGCAACAATTTGTTCAGATACTGGTTCTTCAATTTCTTCTGGTTTAGCTGGCTCAATATTATCTATTCCATCATACTTAATAAAAAAATGCAAACACGTAAGTGAAATTATTGGAAGTAATCCACCTTCGATTAATGCTAACCATCGGCGCTGAGCTATTGCATTTGATACGTCTGCGCCAATCATATCAAATGCTGGAGCAGTAAGATCTGACCAGTCTTTAAAACTCTTGGTTGTAACATCAATATCCGAATAACAGAAGTAGATATTGCCTATAAATTGTATAAATGTTACTAAAATGAATACAAACCATACTGAGAAACCTTTAATTCGAACAGAGGCTGCAGAAATTGCAGACATTGCCGCTATTTCAATCGCAACAGAAAGATATATTGCCCAGCTGGTTGGATTTGCTAGATCATACCAGCTAATAACATGGGAAATAGAAACAATCATCACTAGGATGATTGGAACCAAGAACATTCCACGGATAACTCCGCGCTTATTTAATTTGATCCACTCTATCATTATTTCTCTAAATTTTGAATCTCTTTATCAATCTCAGATTGTCGATTAACATCAAGTATTTTACGGTCAGTTGATTGAATCATTCTTTTTTCAGTCTTTAACCCTTCAATAGTCAGCATTTTTTGAATATCGGTCTTTGGCACAATATTCGAAATAATAATTGAATCGTTTGATTTAATAGTATTTGTTAACTCTGCATTTGTTTTATCAAGTCTACTATTTGTTGAGCAGGTTTTGAAAAAAATAATTATTACAAGTGGTAACATTATACGATGTGCCCAAGTGTCTAAAAAGGTGAAAATTTTATTCATCTTGTTTCTTTTTATTATTTATTTAACTGGAAGGTACTAAAATAGCCAGAGTGCTAGGCCAATTAAAATTAGTGCAAGGGTTGAAAAGTATGAAACTGCATATACTAGGACAGGGCGTTTATACTTTTTGTAGTCGAATGTGATTTGTAGAATATATCCATAATACTCTTCATTTTTAATCCTGTCATACTCAACTTTAACTGAATCAAGTATTCCCTCCTTAGTTAGGAATTCAGTATATTTTTTCATTCGATCACTAATCATTTTAAGCTCAACTGATTCAGATGATGTTTCTGAATACATTAATATCTCAGGATTAAGATTTACACCAATATATAAATTGGAATCAGCATCTACTAAAAGACCGATTGCATCTAACTTGCCATCTTTTTGTAGTTCAGCAATTATTGATTTGTACTTTGCAAATCGGGCTAAGTCTTCAAGACAGCCTTGAAGACTTTTAAAAATTTTTACTGGGTTGATTTTGTCTAAGATCATATTATTGTTCGTATTTTTTCTTCGAGATCAGGATTGTCTTTAATTACTGCTTCTCGAATATCTACTCGAATTTTGCGAAGTTTGGTCTTCACAGTATTTTCATTCATTTTATAGTCGGTCGCAATTTGTCTAACCTTTTTATTTTTTATCATCTTATCGATTGCGATGTTTTTCATCGTCTCATCGTTAATATTATAAATTTCAGCAAGGGTCTTTGCATATATCTCTTCCACGTCAAGGTGGTATGATTGTGTTATTTCAAAATCATCGGCTTTATCTACTTTCTGATAAAGATCATCAATATCAAGATGGGTATGCTTTTTCTTATGGTAGAGGTAATATAGGGTCTCATTTCTAGCGATCGTGTAGATCCATGTAGTAAATCTGCCTTTTTCGAATTTAAACTGTGCGACATTTTTAAAGATACGTTTAAGACTATATTGTAGTGCTTCTTCTGTATCAAATTCATTTTTACAGAATTTCCACACGAAAAATTTTAATTTTGGATAAATTAGAGAAGCTAGCTCATTTCGCTCAACTTCAGTAATTGCATCTGTTAATAATTTTTCAGAAATTTCTTTTATTCTTAGATTGACTCGTTCATTGATTTCGTCGTATCCCATATTATTTTATTACTACCTCGGCGTTATTTTTTAACTCGTTAATTACATTTAAGCACAACTGACATTTTTCATAGGCTTCTGACTTTTCATAGAAGGAGATCGCGTTCTCAAGACCACTAATAAATTTATCACGACTCAAGTTGACAGTATAGTCAACCGCATTGATTGTAATATTGATTACCGTGATCTCATGAATTGCAGGATCTCGATAGTTTGCACAAATAGATTCTACAACTTTATCATAAATTGTAATTCGATGAAGATTAAAAACTTCTTCAAGCGTAATATCACCATTGAATTTGAGGGATGTCATACTCTGTTTTTTTTTATATTTGTGTTGGTTCTATCCTATAATACTATAAAATAGTTAATCTTTAAAAAATCTATCCTTTATTTTTTTCATATGTTCCATGGATTCCATATCAAACACATTAGATTGAACTTTAGGTCCGTCGCCAGATGCAGGTGCAGTACTGTTTAATCGACGTAGCTCATCAAAATTATACAAACTCTTTTTATTATTTTCACGATAGACGTTAAATATTTTTTCTTCGAGTTCTTTTCGATATTCAGCTGGAGCATTCTCAAACGTCTCAATTCCTATATCCCAGAACTGTGTCGAGTCGAAAAATGGTGCAATATTTATGCAGGTCATAGCTAAATCATCATTTCCATTTTGACCACGATATGCGCCGCCTTTAGTTTTACCAAATGACATAAGTTCCATGAAAGTTAAATATTCGTTTGGAATAATCTTATTAATTGTAACTAGATGTTTAAATCGTTCGCAATATTTAATTTTATTTGTTGGCCCAAGTCGTAATCCGATCTTTGGAACAACTGCCATTTCAGTATGTTTAGTATGAACAAATTGTCCCGTCCAGTATTCAGAATTATCTGCACATCTTGAGTGAACGATCTCACCTTTATGATTCATCTCCAGGACTATTCTAACTTTGCTAGGATTAAATATTCGATAGATGATAAATTCAGCAGCAGCTGCAAATTGAGTAACATCAAGTTCATTTGTTCTAAATGTTCCAATTTGAACTAGTGAAATTGCATCTAATTCGTTTCGAACAGCATCCTTCTTCTTTAAGAGTTCAGAAACTGGCATCGCAACTACTTTGTAAATATTTAAAACTGAATAGTCGCCGCCAACTCCATCTGCAGTATCAATACTGAATAGGTAATTTGCAGCATCATTCTTAAAGTCTGATAATTGACGCTTTACGTATCTAGGATGCAATTTTAAGTGATCGTTAATATACATACGATCTTCATCTAGTGCAAAATTGGAGTTTTTATAGTCTACTCGGATATTATTTAATTTCTTAAGCTCATTTGAGCCAAGTAATAATTGATCTGACGAGAAGAACTGAAGTCCATATTCCTGGTTAAAATCATCAATTGAACCGATATCAGCAATTGCGTCTTCTTTCCATTTTTCATCACGACCAGGTACTTGCCACCAGTCGACTCGAAGGGCAACATAATTACTTCTATTTTCAATTGCATCAACCCAAATATCATGGAACTTGTTTTTACCATTTGGTGTAGATGTAATTATAATCTTTGAATTAGGATCGGCAGAAATCGTTGGGAATATTGTACGATAAAACTCATCTAATTTTGCTTGGTCAATATGCGCAAACTCATCAATATACAATAAGTTAACGGTTAAACCGATACCTGATTTTTTAGTGGTTGTTCTACCAACAACACGACTATCATTATCAAATTTTATATTACCGGTATTGACATGTTTAATACCAGGTTTCATAAAGAATGGAAGATTGTCTAATGAAATTCTGAACTTATCTAATAATTCTCGAGTAGTTGTAAAATTATCTGCAACAAGTAGTGCAGTTTTTTCTGCATGGAATAGAGTAAACCATAAGATAAAGATAGCAGAAGTCACAGATTTACCAATCTGACGACTTGCCATTAAGATACTATATTTGTTTCCTTGGAATGAAAGTAGAATTTGTTCTTGAAAATCGCGTAACCCGCCGGCTTCTTTAATTAGTTTGACTCCATCATGCGTTTGAATAAAACAGTAATTATATGCGAAGTAAATAATATCTTCTTTACATTTGGAAAGTTCTTGCCATTCATCTGGAGTATATTCAAACGGTAGATTTGCACGCTTGAGATTAATATCATTATCTCTGAATGGAGAATTATGTAATCCCTTAACATCTAACCCATTATCAATTTGATCTAATAATTTAGCGATGCGAACAGTCGTCCATATAGAACTATTTGTATCATCGTCGTCTCCGCTCATTCTGGAAATCTTACGTGATGTGAATGCACCCCTATTTGACATTATATCCTTCATGGTCCTTAAATTATTTCAGTAAGATCGATGAAATCGTCAGTGTCGTCTTGTTCGATCTCAATATTGTGTTCTTTCATGAGATCCGATTTATTATTAGGATTAATTAGATTACCCGATACTTTCCCTTTCTGACGATCTTGGGAAGCGACAGGTAAACTTTTTGTAACGTTTTTAGTTCCTACTGTAATAAAGAACTGGCCTTCCTCTGGACTTGAGCCGACCTTTTGTGTATCTTCGTTTACTGGTTTATCGCGGTTTAATTTTTGATATGTGTCTTCTAAGAAGATGATGTAATTTGCCTGCATCTTAGTTACTGCAGCCATTTTATCTTGTAATTGCCCCATGACCTCGATTAGTCGAGGATGAGTATTACCTGAAGTTATTTCTTCCATCACTTTAATGATGGTGATTTTAATAGTCTTCAGCTGAAAGAATAAGTTCGAAATGTTAATAGTATCGAGTTCTTTCTTGTGTTTTGCGTAGTCACTCTCTTCAAAAATTCCAATATCTACGTAATTTTTAAATAGCGAATTAGTTATTTCGCGAGCTTTTTTCGTGAACTGACTGCTCATTTCCTCAAAGTCATATGGACTTTCCGTCTTAGTCTCATTGGAAATCTCAGAATCTATAACTAAATCATTTTGATTTTCATTACCTATTGAACCCAATAGTGCCTGTATTTCGTCTTTTAAATGTCTTCTATTCTCTTTGTCGATTCCGCCTTGTTTATTTGACATGAAATTACTTTATTTTATTTTCATACTTGTCTAATGCTGGATTTGCGTGTATTTTAATCTGTTTTACTGCTTCGACCCATTCATAAACGATGCTATCGATACTTGACAAGTATGAAGTTAACGTGGCATTCACGTTAAACATTTGTGAGGATAACGTACGCTTAAGTATTTGGCCTTTGTAATTGAACCCAGTGTGAAGACGTTTTTCACGTCTTTCAAGAATAGGTCTAAATATGCTGTTTTTTACCATTTTAGTATGATGTTTTTGGTCGAGGTACTATTGATTTTATTTGAATATTTACTGAGCCTAGACCTTCTTCTGAAAGTCCAGCAGAGTATGCATTTCCAAAACGATCTGAGAATCCTCCTCGAATTAATGGAAGTTCAGCGTCGATTGTCACAATATCATTAAATTCATCAAGTCCTGTGTCTACTGCATTTGGATTTGCAATTTTTGCAAGTTCATTCTTCTGTGAAACGAGGTTGACTGATACTGAATCGACTCCATTTACCCCTTCGATAATTTTAATTAAATCACTCTTTGGAACACGATTTCTACGAGTATTTTGAATAAAGAACGTGCCTAATGCATTTAATATATCGCGTTTAATAATATCAGTGTCAATATCGTCAAATACGATAACTGACGTATTAATAACATAATTACTAGGAATCGGATCAAGTATCTTAATATCAGTTGAAATAAGTTTTGATCCAGATTTTTCAATATATCTAAGAAGTTCGTTCTTTTGATAGTCAGTTAGGATAAATCGGGCAAGGTCAGCATTAAAGTAATCTTGGCCAGTACTAAAGGTTTTTCTAATATCTGGAATCAAGAATAGATTAAGTACACGGTTATCGACTGCATCAAGAAATACAGTGATAACTGAGAATAGTTTAAGTTTTCGAAGTAAGACTTCATAATGATCAGCATTAACTAGAGCAAAGCTTTTTGACATTCTTGGAGCAATAAGTCGAGTTAAGTTAGAATCTTCAGGATTTGACCCAAAAAATGGCGGATGTGTTGTTATAACATCAATATAGTCATTTAGATTAATTTCATCGCCTAAAATACTAAAACCGGTATCGATGAATTCAAATTGAACTTTACCTGGATCATTTGTTCTAATATTTCCATTTGCTCCCTCAGTAACAAGATATTCTACTGAGATATCTGAACCGAAACTTGGAATTTTGCCATAATTGCCGTTTCCAAAATAAAGATCGATTCCGCTAGTTATTCCAGTTTTAACCATGTATGCATTATCGCCCCTAGGCATGTCTAACATAGAATCATATTTGGTCCATTTTTCACCATTTACATAAACATTTACATAGAAATTATCTACATAGAAATTTTGTGGGCTACCGATTGAGAAACTATCGATTGCGACACCCTTTGCGGTAACTGTCTGAGTTTCAACGACTCCTTGACGAATTTGTAATTTCGTACCATTATCCTTGCCGCTAAATGAAAATTTAACTTCATCTTGTGGAAGATCTAAGATATATGTTAGTCCATTATTTAGACAGCGCAGCCTGGTTAAATTTGGAACAATTACAAAATCATATTGTGCGTCAACTGCAGCTACGTTCGTAGAAAGCTTTATCTCACCGATTGCTGAGACTGCACGACTTGCATTGTGGCCAGTAAGACTGGCTAATGAATAAACTGAGGTTAATCGAGTTGCTTCATTTATATTAAGTTCAGTAATTGCATCTTCAATATAGTAGAAAACCAGCTGAGTTAAATTCTCTACAACTAAGAGTAATTGTCCGAAAGGTGACGCTGCCGTGAAAACTACACGGTTCTGATCAAATTTACTGGTTAAGTAATTTATTGACTGACCGAGTATATCCTCGACATAAATGCTAAGTCGTGTAAAGACTTTAAAATTTTCAGTTGCACTAGTCATTTAGTATAATTTCTTTAGATTATTTATATCAGCAAAAACTTTTTTAAGCTTTTCTATATAATACTCAGGATAGATAATATAGATCTAGCAAATATGGGGTCGCCCGGTTTTGACAGGTAATTTAGTTCTTTGAAGTGCAGGCCGTGTTAGTATTGGAAACACGTTAATCACCTATATACATTTTAAATGACGAAAAGTCAACTTTCACTTTCGAAGACGCAATGTCTTTCGTTGGTGCTGATTACGCAGTATCTGCATAGTCACTAGGTCGCACTTACCTGTTTTAAAAAATGTGCACCATCAAGGCACTACGGATAGACGTGAGGCATACAGTAAGCCGTTATGAGAGTGAGAAGGAAACTCATTATAAACTGTCCAGAAAACCAAAAATTTTGTCTGTTTCGAAAAATAGACTAAGCTTGTGAATGAATTTCATCGATCAGTTATTTGGACGAGGGTTCGATTCCCTCCGACTCCACGGGAATACGTCTAAGTGGTGAATTGAGAAAGAAATATAAAACTTTCTCGCCATTTTGATGTATAAATAATAAAAAAATACAAATATTACTATGAAAAAGATGATCGTGTTATGCATTGCAATGTCTATCTTGGCTTCATGTGGAAGTAACAGTGCGCCTGCAACAACAGCGACCGTTGATTCTACTAAAGTTGCGGTTGACTCAAGTGCTTGCTGCCCAGCAGTAGACACTGCAAAAACAGTTGACACAGCGAAAGTTGTGAAAGTAAAGTAATTACTCTTACTTAACGGAAATTAAAAGGGATCCAATTGGGTCCCTTTTTTGTATAAATAGAATAAAGGTATCTTTCATGTTTAAATCAATTTCAAATAAAGAAATTTATGACAATTCAAGTCTATCCTTTGTATTTGAATTCTTTACCCCACTAAATAAAAGAGAGGCAGCTGCAAAGTTTGCTAGAGCACTAGGTAAACATGTAAAATGGTTTGTCGATATCGAAAAAGGTAGCGAACCCACATATGAATCATTTACCGTAGCTCCAAGATATTCAAACGGATATAAGGAGATTACTCTATCTACTGGTTTTTTACCATACCAGGAAGCAGTTCACATGTTCTTAAAAACAATGAATGTGATTGAAAGTATTGGGTACACAACGGACAGATGTTCAGTAAAGACTAGAATTCGTCTTGATGAGTCAAACTTAAAATTACCAATTAAACTTGACAAATTAAACAAGTTTAAATATCTGCTTGGAATCAACGAGGAAGAATTATTTAACCTCTGGCCAGTACAACAAAATGAAAATCGTAAGTTATATCAAAATCACTTAAATTTTATTCAGCCTAGAGATATTTACAATACTGTCGTTACTGAACGCTTTATTGAACGTATGGATCCAACTGAATTCAAATTTCCAGAATCAGATTTCTTTGCAAATGACTTTTCTGAATTAGGAGAAGGTAATCTTGTAATCAATTATATCGGTGGTAAAGATTATACGAAGAAGAAGAAAGAGGCAGTTTCTGCAATTAATCTAGTAATAGAACATTTATTTACGACAATGTCTTCAAATTATTCATACACGGTAGAGGAGAAGAGAAAGATTAATACGATAGTTAACGAATTTAGAACATCAATTGACGGTACTCGTAATTATTTTAATTTTAAAATGTTGTACCCAAATATTTCAGTTTATATTGATCTAAAGGATGACCCTCGAATCGTTGAAGCAAACTACACGATTCTACGCGAAAAGGTATTTAAGTTAATAGTCGGCGGTGGAATAACTGAAGCTACTATAAACTATGATAGCCGCAGAAAAGCAGTTCAAGTAAAAGATGCGGTTCTAAAGAAAAGTATCTTAATTGAGGGTATCGAGTTTTATCAGTGTCAAATTGAAGCAGATGCACATCTATGTTTATTTGAAGGTTGCACAATTAAACACTCAAAATTACAAGAGTGTACTATCTTCTCAAATAATATCATCAAAGGTTCTAAAATAATTGATTGTGATTACTTAGGTGGAGAAAATGAGATTAGCATGAGCTATCTAGATAACTCAGAAACAAAGATGATTAATGCTGAACTTAAGGAGTGTCTTGTAAATCGAGGTAAATTCACAATAAATTCAACTGTTGACAAATCAACAAAAATTATTAAAAAGTAATAGGTGTAGTATATTCTAACTGCCCGATTCTTTAATAAATAATAAAAATAACTTATACAGGATGCCTGTTTATAAAAATTTAAAGGCTGTGCGCAAATTAACAAACTCAAGTCTGACATCAATTATTGATATCACAAATTTGAACTTTGCGAGCCTTTCTAATGCAAATTTAGAATTTTTAACAAATATTAAATATGATGAGGTTTTAAATACTTTTCAAGTATACCGCGGAACATTTGATTTTGTGAATATTACTGATAAGCTTAGCTTGACACTAGATGGAATCCCAACATTTACAATTGACTCACTAGGCCGTGCTGAAGGGCAGCAGTTATTAGTTAAAGTAGCTGAAACAAAACGTCAGCGTTTTACTGATTTTAATGATTGGCCAGAGATTGGTGTTCCAGGTGAAATAATTTACACTGGGATTCAAAACCAACGCCCACAATTTGGAGAAGACTTTATTGGATATCTTCAGAGTCGTGGATGGGTAAGTTTAACTGAGCCAAATGCTGCAGCATTCTTAACACTATATGAATTAGCAGGAAGTCCACCAGTACCAGCATGTCCAGCAGCAAATACTGGAATAATTTGGGTAGGTCCTCCAGGTTATGAAACAGCAACTGTTCCAACTACACAAACTCTATATTATACTGATGAAAACTGTAATATCTACGATCTTACTGGCGGAGGAGGAGGAGGCGGAGCAACACTAATTTCAATCACATATGCACAATTAGTAACAGCAATTGGTGCTGGAACTCTTATACCAGGTCAGCAATATTTACTGACTAATTATCAAACAGTATATGACCAGCCAGATTATGATAATAGTGGAGCGATAAAATATCCAATTGTCACAAAGACCGGAACGGTGGAGCCTCTAATTCTTACTGCAACATCCACGACAACCATCTCGGCAACTGCACTATCTACTGTTTGGCCAGGAGATAGAATTCAATATGATTGGAGCTTTTCGTTCACTGAACTTGGGTTACAACCTGCACTTGGAAGAATCTCAGAGCGAATTACAGCAGACGATAATAATAGAACAAGTTATGACCATCGTGCCGTATTATTTAAAAGATATGCAGATACATTAACTGGCTGCTTTACTGAAATTAACGAACCTTATCCTGGTGCAACATATCGAGACGATACACCTACATTTGGAGTAGAATGTGATAATATGTTCCTCGGCGGAATCTTTGATGGATTTGGATTTGACGATCCAGCATTTATTGTACCTAATAGTATCTTTGGCGATTACTGCGAAAGTGTTACTACTGGAGGCGATTTTTATAATAATACGATTGGGTCATTTGATCCAGTCGGACTTGGAGCATTCTGTTACGGTACAGTATTTGGGCACTGGTGTCATAATAATAAAATCGGCGATGGGTTTTACAATAACCGCATTTTTAACGAGTTTTCTAATAACGTAATTGGTAGCGATTTTAACCAAAACGATATTGGAAACGGCTTTAGCGAAAACCTTATTGGCAATAGCTTTATTCAAAATACGATTCTAAGCAATTTTAAAAAAAATATTATTTCAGATAGCGTATTTTTATCAAACGTTATTGATGATGATTTTTTGGGAAACGAAATAACAAAGACGACATTTCAAAACAATAGCATTGAGGATTATTTTCAAAATAATACTATTGGGGATAGCTATTTTTCAAGTGGCTTTTTCCAAAATAATCAAATCGGTGATTCCTGTTCCAATAACTATATGAGTAATTTTACAGCGAATCAGATTGGATTTAGCTTTTTTGGGAATGGATCTAAATTTGCGTATATTGATACATTCGATGGAAACCGAATTGGTGACCATTTTGAGAAAAATTTTGCATATAATTTTTATAATAATAGAATCGGGGATTACTTTAATAATAATGGATCGCCTGAGTCAAAAACCGGCAGAGTTGCTACGTTTTCTTCAGCTATAACATTTCCAACTGCTGGAGGGTATACTACTGGAACATATTTAGATATTCCAACACTTGGTGCAGGTATCGGATTTACGGTAGATATTGTCGTAGATGGTGCTGGCACAATTGCAAATTTTAGTGATATTGTTTTAAATTCTCAAGGAACTGGTTATCAAACTGGTAATATTGTTGTAATTGATGGAGCAGAACTTGGCGGAGTTAGTGGAGTTGACGATATTGAACTTATGATTGAATCTATTTCATTTGTAGCAAATTACTGTTACGAATTTCATGATAATATTATCGGAAACTACTTTCAGACTGGCAATCAGGTAAATAATTTAAGCTCAAATAAAATCGGAGATTATTTTCAGACAAATGGTGATCAAAACACTCCATGTTCAGACATGAAGAATAATGTAATCGGTGACGGCTTTAAATTAAATTTTGTAAATACGTTTAATAGCAATCACATAGGCAATGACTTTGTAGGCAATACTGGCTGGTCAAAGAATTCAGTATTTAGTAATTTTATATCTAATCAAATTGGTGATAATTGTCATCTAAATAAAATGCCTGATGTCTTCGGTAGCAATAAAATCGGTAACGACTTTTTTAGGAATACTTTTCAAGGACAGGAGGCTAGCAGTAATTTACAATATTTTGGAATTAATCCAGAGACTGAGCAAAATGATGGAAACGTGATTGGTGACTACTTTGCATACAATGCCTTTTCCAGTGTAACTGGTAAACTTCACTTTACTGGAAACCATATTGGAAACTACTTCGGCGGACGACTCGATGGTAAAAATGGTCCAGGAAATACTATTTCTGGAGGGCAGCCGTTTGCAGACAATTATATCGGAAATGATTTTTTCTCAAATTATATTTATTTAGATGGAAGTGGCAAAGCTGGATTTATCGGTAATACTATTGGAACTAAATTTTGGTATAATGCGATACACGGAGACTTTTCATATAATACACTTGGTAGTTTCTTTCAAACAAATGTGAGCAACGGATTCCAATATAACTGGACCCAATATGCGGTGATTGGTGTAGATTTTACGGCCAACCCAGCAACTCATGTTTATAACCCATATACATGTAATATATTTGCGAATTCTACTGGAACTCTGAGATTAAGTTATTTCGATAATTTGGATGTTCAAATAATAACTGATCCTGATCTATAATCAAATAAAAAATAACATGGCAGCAGCACAAGAGTCAATTTTGGCAAATCTTGAAAATAACTTAAATGATACTATTTTAAAAGAGATTAATGCTCGAGTAAAACTTGAGGTTAATGCGTATGAGATACTAAATAGACAAATACTTAAGAATATAAAAAGTAAAGCTATTTTAGAAACTCAAAATCAGAATGATCCAGCAGTTGCCAATCAACTGCATCAATTAACTTCGCAATTAGCAGATGACACAAAAACTTTTCTTGATGCTACCCAAACAGTAGAGATTAATGGTCAAGCGGCTGGCAGCCTTGCTAGCAAAATTGTGGAAGAGATATTTGCAGCTCAACCGGTGGCGGCAATTAAAACACCGGCGCTAATTAAATTAGAAGAGACCGCAATTAAAACAAAGGGTAATATTCAAATTACTGCAGCGTATGTTCAAACCATGCTGGATAATCAATTCCGCTTGAACAATATTCGAAATAAAAGAACTACTGACTCCGTAAAGAATTTTGTTGCTGAACTTACTGTTAAAACGAAAGCCGTAATTTAATCGAAATCTAATTCGATATCAAAATCAAAGTATTTAAACTTTGCAGTAAATGTTCTGAAATCAGGAGTACCTGAACTATATGACAGCTTAAATCCGTCTTGGCCTGTTAAGATTGGGCGTTGAAAAATAATTGACGCTACAAGATAACCCTGATTATCAAGTAAAGAGAGTCGCATCGGCGGAAAGGTCGGAGTCTTATTACTAAAATCCAAATAGTCTTTACTGTTTTCAAGAAAGATAAAGTAATTTAAGTACGCATCAGTCAACTTAAAAGTGATTGAAAATGTTCGAGTAAACAAATCAGGTATCTGAACAGCATTCTTAAAATCCTGTTTCTTACCAAATAGTCGAGTCTGAACAACTGGATCCATTTCCCATCCTGGAAAATCTACACTTTGGATAGTGGATGACATAAAGTCATTAATACTATCATATGGTAGTATTAAACTCTGATAATACTTTTTATATTTCTCCTTTACTCGATCATTAAAATAATCTGGCGGAAAGGAGAAGATAAATCCATTTTGTCTTGCGTTCAATAACATTATTTGCCTACGTTTTTTACATTTGCCCAGCTCTTACTTGGCAATCGATAATTCATGAGTAGCATGATATTTCAATTCATTTGAAATTTCTAAACTCTCTCCTATAAATTGGATAAAACTTTTTAATCTTGTTTCCATATTATATTATTTATTCAGACGGTGGAAAATCAGGATCAATAAACACGCTATCTAGTGGCGAATTTGATCCGCTTTGAGATTCGCGTAAATTGATCTGCTTAATAGTATTTCCTTTGTAGAATGTCGAATGGTCGTCAAAACTAGGGAAATATGTTTCGACATCTAAGTTTAATGTGATTGAGACAGTATTCGTATCAGTATATGAAAATGCATAATTCTTTTGAAAGTCAGCATTATCTGGAAAGACAATTTGTGCTGGAACTCGAAGACCTCTAAATTGAAAATATCTCACTTGATTCTTATAATAGAAATCAAAGATTTTTTCGATTATCTTAAATGTCTTATTAATATTGTCGCTTTCAATTTTTACTGCATATTTTAGTGCAATTGGCATTGTAAATAATCTAGATGAAAAAGCTTTCATCTGTTTCTCGTCATTCGCATCACGAGTCTCCTGAGTAAACGTTCCACGAACATACTTATTTGTAATATCTGTTGATTTGATTGCAAAAGAGCTTAGCGTTACAATTCCGCGAGGCATCTGTTCATAATTTCCTTCTACATGTTTTGGGTATTTACAATCGGTTGGTAATTCTACAAAGAAATCTTTCATGAATCCTTCGTCTCCACCGAAATTATAAAAGAATGGAATTTCATGCTTAGTAACTACATCATCTCTCTTAAGATCAATAATAACATTTCGATTTAATAAGTCAAGCAGAGTAAGCGTTGCGTTTCTCATGAAAACGTCTTGTGTATTCTCATTTCTTATATTTTCATGTGTTGAACTCTTCATTTAGATTATCTGTTTTTTGCAATATATGGAATATTTAATTGTGGTCTACAATTATCAATTAGCAGTAACATTGATTCATCCTTAATAAATTGTTGACTTAGGATAAAATCATGCTGTTCTTCCTTGACCATCGTATTAAATAGTCTTAAATTTGTTATCAATAGAGTTGATGTCGGTAGAGTATAATACTGAGTTAGATTGAATGTGGTCTGAGTCAGAGATGACGCACTTGAAAAGATCTTTTTAAAATCATTGTGATTTATTACATCTGATTGATCTTCTTCAATCGAATATACATAGACTCCGCACTGTTTAAATTCATTAGATGCAGAGACAATTAGTCCGTGCCATGCATCACTCTTGAAATTAGCAATATTATATGCTTTGACTTGTGAATTAATAGTGACCGTGATATTTAGGTCTCCTTCAGGCTGCGTACTGATATATCGGGTAAAATGTGCAGTTGCCTTGAACCCAGTGCCAGTTTCATTATCGTATCCATCTAGGAAACTAATTGAACTTGCGGCTGCTGGAACATTAAATAAACACGTAAATGAAATATTTTTCGAATCAGTTAAGTTAAATTTCGGTTGAGCTGAATAGACTACTGCAGTCTGACGAACTTTAAATTTAGCGTAATCTTTTCCACCAACTGTATCGATTAAGATATCCCGCTGATCTTTAAATGTTAAATTACGATATGCTTCAACTCGGATATATCGACCAGAGTCAGATTGTCCAATATGATTTGGAATTGTATCAAATGGTCCGCGAACTCGACAAAATAGAGTAGAAGTACTTTTGACATTTTTATCGTTTGTCATCAGAGCACTGTTTTTCCAAGCAGTATACATTTCGCTGCCCTGATATGCAAGTACTACATCATTTGATTGTATAACATTTGTTTCTAAACTTGGCAGAGTTGCAAGATTCATGCTTTCTGCAGTTAGAATTGGGTCATTTGTTAATTCATAATTTAAGTCAGATAATGGAATAGTACTTAAGTCATAGTAGTTATCGATTAGACTTGCAAAATTAAATGTGTATTTTAGTGGACGAATTGAAACTTCCGGATGGATCGCTCGACGCGAAGAGTCAAACGTGGTTGAAATAGTTGAGTATTGCTCTGGCATCGTTCCGTCCTTTATGTCATCCTTTACTGCTTCACTAAATAGTTGATCTGCACTAAGTATTACATTGTCCAAGAAGTGACGTGCGTCATCCTTGAGCAGCATGTCGATGTTTGGACTGAATTTTTTAAGCTGTATTTTCCAAAAGGTCGGAGACATCATAAATCCACGGTGCAGATATGAGCCTTGAATTTCAAACATACGATTTAGTAATGGAAAATATAAGAAGTCCCTCTTTCGAGGTTCTGAGTTTGTTCCAAAAATTGATTGAAAATATCGATGGTCTAGATGTATCTCAAATGGCATTTGAAAATCTATTCCAAATTCAGCATATTTCGGCATGTTACTTGGGAATGCATTCTTTGGAACCATTACTTTAACACACTTACGATCGACATTTTTATATAGTGTCCACTCTTTAAATACATAATCGCCGCTGTCTGCTTCAGGTAGGGTTCTAAAATAGACGACCTGGTGGCCATATAGTTGATTTGTAAAATAAGACATCTCCTGATACATACTAACTGCACTACCGACTTCATATGGTCTGAAGCTTGGATCGCGGTTAGTAATAATTGAGATACTTTTCTCATCAGAACAAGAAGAAACTGGAGTAAACGTGGTTGGAATATTTACGCCGACTTCAAATCGAAGTTTAATCTCATTGACCTGAATAACTGATGATAATTCATTTGCTGTTCCATCATCGTACTCATATTTAACTTCAAAATAGAAATCATCTGCTTTATCTAGGAAGATAGACGCAGCATCTCCCAAGTTGCCTGGAGAAACTTCATACCATAGAGACCAGTCCAGCCTGTTTCTAGAGTATCTAATATATCGCTTAAGATTGGTTAGGTCAAGTGCAGTAGGTGAAGTAGTAAGTACATCTTCTACGAAATCTGTAAAGTTGACAATTCCACATACCGGATCAAGGGTAGAGAAAATTCTAAAGTTTTTACTAAACGTTAACGAATTTTTCTGTGGGTCTATTAAAATTTTTACGGTAGTCTTTATCATTACTTGCCTACTGATGCTTTATGTTATTTATTTATTTGTTAAGAATAAACTAAACTGATATTCGCCGCGTAGTAAAATAAATAATAAAAAGAAGATTAACTTTGAAAAAGGATTTTATATTAGACCCGCTCTGGATTACCCAAGGCACCTATTTAGACTCGGAATACTTTAACTATGTTCTCTTGGGTGCCAGTGTGAAGTATAAAGAGGAGATCGCAGCTGATAATATTGACCGATTTTATGAGGTCATGTTTCATATACTTAATTTGAACAATTTAGCCGTGACCGGTAACATATTTACTGCAAAATACAAAGAAATTTGGAAAGAAGCTAGAATTAAACAGATTCAGGATGAATTGAAGAAAGTATATGACTTGCCTGAAGAAACTGCAAAGATTTTTAAGAATGCAAATTACGTGTTCTTGAATATTGCTATTGAGTACATGAAGATTCATCTTGATATCTTGGACAAGATTAAATTATTTCATATGAATAGAGATATTCATTGTGAAAAAGAAATATTTATTGTAACAAATAAACTTGGAACAAATATTTATCGAATTTGGAAGCTGTCAGATGACCCAAAAAGAAACTTTGGCTACTCTTTCTCAAAGGTAAAAACGATCACTATTCCAGACCTGGCAAGTAATTCATTTGGAACAGCCGTTGATGCAATAAATGATCCAAAGCTAATTGGATTAACTAGTAGTAAAAATGTATGTTTTGCCGTTATTCAAGAGAAAGAAGATGAATCCATGGTTGCAAAAACTGTGAAGGACACCCTGCTTCTAAATAAAGGCATTGCTAAGAATCGCGGGTTTGAACCGCTCCTAATTGCCGAGTTATATCGTTATATTTGGATAGAAAAAATGTTACCATTTACGCTAAGTCAATGGAGATCAGAAAATGTTAAAGAACTTTAATCAATTTATTACTGAAGCTCGAGGATTCTCGACAACCGTTGAGGAATATGCACAAGTGTGTAAGACTCTAATCAACGCAACGCTCGACAAATATATCGCTGCGAATAGGACTGAGTTTACTAATTTTAGTAAGTCGATTATACTTAAAGATGCCTATCTAGAAGTATCTCAGGAGGCCGCTACTAAATTTCCATTAGACCAAATTAAGATACTGTTTGAGATTTCGGCAGTTGACGAGGAGGAATTTATTCCCTATGCTGCGCACTATCAACGCAATTACAATAAAGTAAAATTAATTGAAGGTAAGGGTGTCAAAGTAAAAATTGATATGTTGTGTAAATTTGTTGTGCCGAAGACCGGTGGTCAAATTGATCGAGCAGTAATCAATAAGTATTTGGACGATATTTTAAATCATGAATTGACTCATGCATACAATGATTACAAAGATCCAAATTTCTTTAAAGACTATCGTCTTGGTATGACGACTCAGTATGCTGCAGAAACATATCCATACTTGATGAAGTCTCGAGTGCTTAAGCTATTTTTTGATTTGCTCTATGTCTTAACACCGACTGAGATAAAGGCAATTGCTGGTGAGCGTAGCGAATTTAAAAGTCAAGAAGAATTACGTGAATATAGTGGATATCGGTGGTCACAACTCGCAAGAGATTTTGACCCAGATGAATATTATGAAATTATCCTTTCCCAAATCGAAGATCGCCGATTCGTTCAATATATTGATACGAAATTTGGTGAATTCTTTGTAAATGTATATGTTGACTCTGTACACCAAGACAGTGCAACAGTTGACCCTAAAATTCTTAGACTTAAGAAATCTGCAGGTTTAATGGATGTGTTACGCTTCTTTGAACAAAGAATACATAAGGGCGGCCAAGAACTTTTTAGGAAATTGGCCGCGAAAGTTACTGATCAAGGATCCGGTAAACTTATCTAGTCTAGGTTAAGCTCCAGCATATATTATATAATTCATAACTATGAATTCTGGTGAGGGGTCTGTTCCAATACCGGTTGATGATAGTATATCACCAACAGTATCAAACGGATAAGTCGCTGAGTCATATCCTACAGGAATACGGTGTTTTAAATTAGGTACCCTAAAGTTAGTTCCAGAAGTGGATCCATAAACTGTGCCAAGTGCAGCAAATAATGTAACATACGTATATCTACTATGCAGTGTCCCATCGCAGAATAACCAGCCGTTCGGTGCAGTGGTTCCAGCAAATGGAACAGTTACTCCAATTGGCACTGCACCTAGTCCAGCAATAACTCCATTGACTAATAAGTTATCTCCAATTTCGACTGGTCCGCCGACATTTAATCCACCACCAATATTTGCATTTTGAGTTACGTCAAGTTGATCTGCACGCAGTGATTCGATATGTGCACCGCC
>Ga0114977_10000055_pt1 | contig 74003 bp, 68 predicted proteins | sample S_130805_MF_Meta_FD_87026 | JGI IMG/M metagenome (GOLD analysis project Ga0114977, IMG submission 87026) | Freshwater microbial communities from Lake Simoncouche, Canada to study carbon cycling - S_130805_MF_MetaG | ecosystem: Environmental > Aquatic > Freshwater > Lake | place: Lake...
CATGATTCCAAAACCTTGGCAATTTCGATCAGAATTTTATCGCCTGCCTCATGTCCAAAATCATCATTTATTTTTTTGAAATGGTCAATATCGACAAGCAGCATAGAAAAATGCCTTTGCGAACGCCTGAAACGTTTTAATTCGTTTTCAAGTGACTTAAAGAATGTGTTGCGGTTTGCAATGCAGGTTAGCTGGTCAGTATGTGCCAGCCTTAGCATTTCTTCCTGAACTTTTGCTTCAGCATTTACACGCTCTGTAATGTCCCGCAAACTACCAACCGAGCCAATTATCTCGCCTTTTTCACTAAACCAAGGAAATGAAACATCTGTTACCCAAATTTTGCGTCCATCTTTTGCACGCATCAGGTAATCCGCTTGCCATTTACTAACATTTCCTTTTTTACGGGATTTTTCAAGCTCACTAAAAGAGCTGATGTTTTTCATTCCGTTACTAACTAGTTTTGTTTCTAGGATAAGTGAGCGGAAATTGATTTTTTTCATTTCATCTGGGGAAAAGCCAAGCAGCCTTACAATCGCGGGGCTCACATAATCGTATGTCATGCTATTGTAGCGCAGGCGATATACCGTATCTGATGAATATGAGGTAAGAAGGTTGATTTCCTCATTCATATCATCCATTTTTGCACAAATTGGAATAATCTTCCGCACTTTACCTGCAGAGGAGAGTAGATTTTTTAAATTTTGCATAAATTGTGGGGATTTTTTATTGTTCTGGTTAGGGTGAGAAATCGGATAGGACATTATAGCACCTCCAAATAACTACTTAATATAATTCTCGTGTTTATGTTACATACCGGAGGTTGTAGTTAGATAGAAACTTCACCTACTAGAGTACATAAACACTGAAAAACGAAAACAGTGCATCTCTTAAAACTAACTATATAATGGTTGTTTCTAACTTGCAAGCACAATATGTAGTGGTAGGTGATTTTTAGTTGGAAAAAATGTAAAACTTATGTGTTAGTTGGGGTTTGAGCTAAACTTCCAGAACGTCATGTTCTTCTGTCTTTCTGCGGCGGCGCATACGTGCCTCACGATTGGCAATATATATCGAGCTGCTAAAAATTATTAGTGAACCCAATAATGTCCATATATCTATTATTTCTGCAAAAAATAAATAAGCAAATATTGTTGTAAAAATAAGTCTAGAGAAATCAAGCGGCATTACCACGCTCATCTCAGAGTTCTTGTAAGCCTTATTCATACAAAATTGCGCTTCGTTAGTAAAAAGTCCAAGCAGAATAAGCCACATAATTTCATTAATATGCGGAGGTTGCCAAACATATAAAGCGCCGGGCAGGGTTAGTGGGGTCATTATAAGCATCATAATAAAAACCATAGCCCTCGGATGATCTGTATGGCTTAGTTTTTTGATTAATATGTTTGAAATTGACCATGAAATTGTTGCAACCAGTACAATGAGCGAGGCAGATTGGAAGCCGCTATGGCCTGGGCGCACAATAACTATTACACCGAGAAAGCCTATAAACAGAGCCATCCACCTGTGAATTCCAACTTTTTCACCAAGGAAAATTGAAGCAAGAAACGTAGTGATGAGGGGGACGGCAAAGGTAAGCGCAATCGCATCGGTTAAGGGTATAATGGAAATGGAATAGAAAAAAGCACTCATCGCAAAGATGCTTGAGAGAGAGCGGGATAAATATAGCCTGAAATTGGCGGCTTTAATATGTGGGATGCCATGGGTTAGTGCCCATGGTAATATGCAGATTACTGAAAAAAGGTTTCGAAAGAAAACCATCTCAAGCGGCGGCATTGATGATGCAACATGCTTGGTGATGGTGGCCATCACAGACGAGAAAAAACAAGAACAGAGCATCCATAAAATGCTTTTTGCTTCAATTGTTTTATTTTGAAGGTGTTTTTTAATGGCTGCACGCATAGCTGTGAAGATATATACAAATAATTATAATATTAATAGCATTTTGAATAATTTGTTCATAAATATGCCGTATTGTTTTAATGAAAAAATATACAACGCACAATGGCAATGCCAATCAATGATTGGCTACGAATATGTTCTTGAAGAAGAATAGCAAATCACCTATATCCCTAATATAGAATAATGACTGACTAAAAAGGTGTTTATGACAATAATTTGGGCGTGCCTCGATGATAGGGCTGGAAATAAAAGTCAGGTTATAGGAGTTATGGAAGCTCTTGGCTTGCCATTTGTTATAAAAAATATCCGTTTTACAACATTAGGCAGGGTTGGTAATTTTATTAAGGGTAGTTCTCTTTTTGGCCTGACAAAAGAATCAAAAAAAGAAATTTGCGAGCCATGGCCGGATATTGTTATAACTATCGCTACAAAAATGGAGCCGGTGGGGTTGTATATTAAAAAACAAAATCCGGCGGCAAAAATTGTGCATATACAAAAGCCACATTTGCCAGAGCATAAATTCGATCTTATTGCATCGCCTGAGCATGATTATTTGAATACGCAGCGCACAGCACTGGCAGATTCTGTACCTTCCAATGTATTGCTAACCCTTGGTGCGCCAAACCGTATAACGCCTGAAATTTTAGAGCAGGGCCGCGCAAAATGGGAGCGGGAATTTAGCAAATTGCCACATCCACGCATTGCAGTTTTGGTTGGAGGAAGTACAAATAAAGCAAAGTTTACTAATGAAATAGCTCTGGATTTAGCCGCAAAAGCCAATGCACTGGCAGCAGAAGTGGGTGGCTCATTGTTAGTTACAACCAGCCGCCGCACTCCGCCTGAAGCAATTGAAATATTGCAGAACAAATTGCAAAGCCAGAAGTATTTTTATGATGCAAGGAATGATGGACCAAATCCATATGCAGGGCTTCTAGCGTGCTCTGATATTATAATTGCCAGTGGTGATTCAGTTTCAATGTGTTCGGAAAGTTGCTCAACAGGAAAGCCGGTATATATTTATTCCCCTGAAAGCCTCACCCCGCCAAAATATCGCTATTTCCAGCATAGGTTGATTGAATCTGGGTATGCAAAAATGCTTGGCGATGAAAAAGGCGGAGAATATAAGCCCCTTTGCGATGCAAAAATTATTGCTGATTATATACGCAAAATTATTGTTAATTATTTGGGTTACTGCTTGACGTGTTGTGTAATAATGACCTATAAGTTAAAGTAACTGATCCTTTGAAAAAGGTTATTTTCATAAACGGCAAAAATGCCAATATTATTAAGGATGTCAAAATGAAGCTTTTTAGGCTCTTTTCATTTCTTTTATCACTTCTTTTCATAACATTTTTATTTTCTGCTGCAATCGCTGATGATGGTGGTAGTGCTGTAGAAGTGTCTGAAAATGCATCTCCGGCAGTTATCGTTTCCGAAGATCCTACTAATGTTTTGCCTAATGATAAGGCAGCTGCTCCTATTTTAAAGCATGGTGGGAAGAAAGTATCATCAATGGCTAAGAAATCTGGAAAAACTCGTATTACAGTTTTGAAGGGTGATGAAGTTTCAAGAACAACTGATATTGCTGGAAATAGCAATTTATCTGCAATAAAAAGAACCATTCACAACTTGCTCCCGAATGAAAATATCGGTGTGGAAATGGTGAACCACACAGTTGCACTAACTGGTGTTGCATCAAATGCTGAAGCTGCTGCACGTGCTGTTAAAATTGCGGATGAATTTATCAATAACGATTCTGGAAATCATCAGATATTGAATCTTATGCAACTTCGTTCTGGTCAGCAGGTTATGTTGAAAGTTAAAGTTGGCGAAATGAAGCGTTCGGAAATCCAGAAGTTAGGCCTTGGCTTGCAGGCAATAATTTCTGGAGGCGAGGGGTTCTTTGGTTCGCTAGAAGGTAATGGCGCGTTCAAAACTCTTGCTGAGCCAACACTTACAGCTATTTCTGGTGAATCAGCTAAGTTCCTTGCTGGTGGTGAGTTTCCTGTTCCGGTTGCGCAAGGTAACAACACAATGTCTGTTGATTATAAAAAATTCGGCGTAAGTGTTGATTTTGCTCCAATTGTAATTTCAGAAAAAAGAATAAGGCTTAACGTTGCTTCAGAAGTTTCTGAGCTAAGTGATGTTGGAGCTGTTAAAATGAATAAGATAAGTATACCTGCTATTTCAACCCGCCGCGCTAATACAACAATTGAACTTGCGCCAGGTGAAAGCTTTATGATAGCTGGTCTTATAAAAAACAATACTAATGCTGAACTTGATCAGGTTCCTGGGCTTGGGAATATTCCAATTTTGAACGTATTGTTCAGAAGTGCTCAATTTAAACGCCATGAAACTGAATTAGTGATTGCTGTAACACCTTATATGGCTGATCCAGTGGATGCAAAAGACCTTAAGTTCCCTACAGATAGCTATAATTTCCCTAGCATGATGGAAATGTTTATGCTTGGAAGGATGCAGGGTTCGCCGTCTAGTGGTCAGAAATCTGGGCTTGAAGGGCCTTCAGGATTTACCATTGATTAATTATATTTAAATAAATAAAATTTACGGATAAGAAATGAAAAAAATATCTTTGGTATTTGGCCTTGTGTTGCTTTTGTCATCCTGTGCGATGCATCATTCTGCCCCAGCTATTAAACCTGAATTGCTGATTAATTCTTCTGCAGAAAAAATATCATTTCCTGTAAGTGATTCAGCATCCTTATCTTCTATTGAAAGCTGGTTAGCAAACGGTGATGCACCAACTTATGCAGAGATTTCTTGTGGGAATAGCGGTAGTATTTGCAATGCTGTTAAAAAAGACTTAGCTGCAAGACATGTAAAATTTAAAGATGTGCCGGCTGAAGAAGATGCAACGGTGGGTACTTTGTCCTTAACATATGACCGCGTTATTACCCGTGAGTGTGCAACTAATAATTTTGGCTGCTCTACCTCATTAAATGCAGTGCGCATGGTATCAAACCATGAACAATTCATAAAGCCTTCCTCTGTAGGTTTGCAAGGCGCATCTAGTGTTATGAAAGCTGTAAGTAGGTATGTAAAGTAGCTATTTTTTCTCAAGTAGCTTCATTATTAATATAACTGATGTTGGAATTATTGTTATTACGTTTGAGATAACTATTGGCCACTGTTTTAGTAGTATTCCATAAGAAAGCCATAAGCAAACCCCAATAACCAGCATTGCATACATCGCCAGCGAAATATCTTTGGTATGGCGCGTTTTTATCACCTGTAAGGCCTGTGGCATAAAGCTACAGGTTGTGAGAGACGCTGCAATATATCCTATAATATCAGTAGGTTCCATTTTATAAGCCGTTTATTTCAACAGCTTCCCCTGTGCGCGGTACAATTTTACCAATTATAGTTGCATTCTCACCATGCTCAATTAACAATTTTATAGCGGCATCAGCATCATTGGAATCCACAACAACAATCATGCCAACTCCGCAATTAAATGTGCGTAGCATTTCAAGCATATCAATCTTACCTGCATCCATTAACCATTTGAAAACTGGTAGAAAGTCCCATGTGCCATAATTGATACTGGCAGCTAGATTTTCAGGCAGAACCCTTGGGATGTTCTCAATAAAGCCGCCACCGGTAATATGGGCAAAAGCTTTTGCAGTAGCTGATTTACATAGAGCAAGGCACGATTTAACATAAATTCTTGTCGGTGTAATTAATACTTCACCAAGTGTTTTTCCGGCAGCAAATGGAGCTGGCGAATTATAATCGAGGCCGGCACCTTTAAGCACATGCCTAACAAGAGAGAAGCCATTTGAATGAACACCGCTCGATGTGATTCCTATTATTACATCCCCAGCTTTAATATCGCCTCTTGGAAGGATTTTGCTGCGCTCTACGGCTCCAACTGCAAAACCTGCAAGGTCGTAATGTCCCTTTGAATACATTCCAGGCATTTCAGCGGTTTCGCCGCCAATTAATGCTGCTCCTGCTTGCCTGCAACCCTCGGCAATACCTTTTATAACATTATGGACAACATCAATGTCAAGGCCGCCAGTTGCAAAATAATCCAGGAAAAATAGTGGCTCTGCGCCTTGCACTACTAAATCATTTACGCACATTGCTACTAAATCTATCCCTACCGTGTCATGTATCCCGGTTTCAAAGGCGAGCATGAGTTTAGTACCTACTCCATCATTTGCGGAGACGAGTACAGGATCATTATATTTACAAGCCGCTAAATCAAAAAGACCGCCAAAACCTCCTAGGTCGGCATCCGCGCCAACACGGCGGGTACTTTTTGCTAATGGTTTTATGCGAGAAACCAGTTCATTTCCTGCATCTATATCAACTCCTGCGTTTTTATAAGAATTTTTGCCTGTCATCTTATGCCATATATATGTTGGAAATGTGAAAAAAATCGTGTAACTAATAAAGCAATTAGCTAATTTTTACAATAAATATATAATTATGCGCACATTTATCATAACTTTCTTGGTAGCAATTCTAATTTACAGTGGCTCATTTGCCGACAGTCTTTTTACTGTAGATGGTATAAAGGTCAGCAATAGCGGTGCATCAGCCAAACAGGCTAAGGAGTCGGCTACCTTGACTGGAAAACGCGAAGCCTTTGACATTTTGCTGCAGAGGGTGGCCTCAGATCCAACAAATGCCTCACTAACAGGGATAGATTCAGCGAAATTAAATGAGCTTGTTCAAGGAGTGGAAGTCAATGATGAGAAAGTCACCGCAAGTTATTATAGTGCAACGCTCAGCATATCTTTTAATAAATCAATGGTTGAGAAACTTCTTCAGGAAAGTAATGTAAGTTTTGTTGAGAAAAAAGGGGAAGCTATTGTCCTTGTGCCATTATTGATTTCTGGCGGACAAAATATGTTATTTGAGGAGGCAAACCCACTGAGAAAATCCCTTGCGGATTTTGCCGTATCAAGCCGTGTACTTAATATTATAGTCCCAGTTAACTTACGCGGAGTTGATAAGAATAAACTTAATGTAAATATTGAAGAGTTGCCGCAGGATGTAAAAGACTCCTTACTAAAGCTTGGCCAGAATTATAGAGCCAGTAAATTAATTCTTATTGCAGCTTCGCAAAGTGATAAAGAAACTTTAGATATCAGGTTGCGTGATATTCAGGATCCATCAGGTGCAATCAAGGAAATGTCTTTTAAAGCCAAAGATGCAGGGTCTGGCGAGGGGCTTTTTGCATACGCTGCTCGTGGTATTGGTTCGGTTTTAGAAAGCCAGTGGGTTAAAGGCAAAACTGGAAATAATGTTGCGCTATCACAATTGACTTTGACGGTTCCATTTTCAAGCATTGATGAATGGCTTGTTATTCGTAAGAAGCTTGAAACGATTTCTTATATTAAAAGCATGAATGTTAAAACTCTAACTGTGCAATATGCGCTGGTGGATATTGCATTTAGTGAAGAATTCGAAAGCTTTAACTCAAAAATGCGTGAGAGCGGACTTTTTCTAGATAGCACAGGTGATAATATTATCCTGCATGTGAAAACAGTAAACCATTCTACAAATGATAAAAAGGACAATACAAAATTTAGCCATTTAAACAGGATAAAAAATGATCAAAAGGGATAAGGTATATTTAGGGGTTGTTGGAATCTTTTCGATAGGTTTTTTTGTATATTCAATAAGCAGTATATTATTGCCTTTTATTGTGGCCTTTATAGCAGCTTACTTCCTTAATCCTGCCGCACACAGAATCCAGAAGCTTGGACTTTCGCGCACTATGGCAACTGGTATTATAACATCTTCTTTTTTCATAGTTACAATCTCTATCGCAATATTCCTTGCCCCGGTTTTTTACGATCAATTCCTGACATTCTTGCACACAATCCCAACTTATATAACATATATTAATGGTAATATAGTGCCTGAATTTACCAATATACTTAAAAGAATTGATCCGCACGCACTTGATAAGGCAAAAGATTCAATAGGTGATGCTTCTGGGTATACACTTAAGGTTCTAGGTTCGATTGCTGCAAATTTATTAACTTCTGGAATGGCGGTTCTCAACCTTATATCTCTTACATTCATTGCACCGATTGTGACTTTTTATATTTTGCGTGATTGGGATAAAATATTAAAAAAAATTAATAGCTGGCTACCACCAAAATATGCTAAAGTGATACGTAAGCAGGCAAATGAAATTGATGGAATACTGGCTGGTTATATTAGAGGCCAAACTCATGTTTGCTTTATAGTTGGGACGTATTACGCGGTTGCCCTTACTATTGCCGGTCTAGAATTCAGCTTGTTGATTGGATTTGCGACAGGGATTTTATTATTTATACCTTATGTAGGAACGTTATTCGGGTTTGCTGTGGCAATGCTTGTGGCATTTTTCCAGTTTGGTGATTTGCAGAATCTTGTTGTTGTAGCTTCAGTGTTCCTTGTAGGTCAAGTGCTAGAAGGCGTGTTTTTAACACCTAACCTTGTTGGAAATAAGGTACAGTTGCATCCGGCATGGATTATGTTCGGGCTACTTGCAGGTGGCGCTATGTTTGGGTTCACTGGTGTGCTTGTTGCAGTTCCGGTAACTGCTGTTGTTGGTGTTCTGATTCGTGCTTTTATTAGGGAATATTTAGAGAATGGATCGGGAAAGAATGGGCGCATTCTACAAAATTAGTATGTGCCGTATTTTATATGGGGCGTAAGATTTATGTCGCAAAAATTCTTTGATTTTGGTTTTAAGGCGAAGATGCGGGATGAAAATTTCATCGTTTCCGAATCAAATAGGCTCGCCCTGGAAACAATCGAAGAATGGCCTGAATGGAAGAGTCACGCTGTTTTCCTTTATGGTCCAAAGGATAGTGGCAAAACGATGCTGGCTAACATATGGGCATATGCAAGCAGAGCAAGGATCCTGAAGCCACAGGAAATATACTCTATGGTCAGTAAGCCTTATGATTATAAAGGGGGTTGCTATATTATTGAAGATATAGAATCAGTTCATGATGAGGCGGCATTATTTCATTTGTTTAATAGTATTAAAGAAGATGGCGGCTTTTTGCTGATGACAGCGCGCAGCCACCCATCTAATTTAAAAATAAGGCTGGCTGATTTGCGTTCGCGTATTAACTCAATTGTTTGTTGCAGTGTTAGCAACCCTGATGATGAATTATTGCGTACTCTATTTTTTAAACATTTTGTCGAAAGGCAGTTAAAAGTTGAGATGAATGTGGTGGATTATTTGGTTTCCCGCACTGAGCGTTCATTTGATGCTATTGGCAGGTTAGTTGAAGAGTTGGATAAAAATGCATTGCAGGAAAAGAAAAACATTACCATTCCATTTGCTAAGGCAACAATAGAGAAATTAAAATTTCCTGAAAATCTAGTTAGTTAAATTATTCAAATACTGGCAGATAAATTGTAAATATACTGCCAATACCCACATTGCTTTCTATGGTCATTTCTCCGCGATGCCTGTTAAGTATATGTTTTACAATTGAAAGCCCAAGTCCAGTGCCACTCACGTTATGGGCGCGCTTAGCATCAACGCGGTAAAAACGCTCTGTAATCCTGGGAAGATGCTCTTTGGGTATTCCTTCACCTTTATCCTCTATAGAAATCGCAATAACCTCTTTGGCGCTACTGAAAACATGGTTTTCCGATTCTGGCCGGTTTTTTTGTTTGTGTATTGAAACTAGTATTTTTGTATCAGGGTAGCCGTATTTTATAGCATTGCTTATTAGGTTAGTGAAAATTTGTGATAACTCATTTTCATCCCCAAGCACCTCTGGCAATTTAGTATCAGACTTACATGATATATCCATATTCTTTTTCTTAGCCATATGCTCAAGCCTGCGAATTGTGCTTTTTATTAAGGTTGGAATTTGCACGTGATGTGTAGGCACACTGCCCTCATTCATTTCAACCTTTGAAAGCGAAAGCAGGTCGTTTACAAGAGCGCCCATACGCTCTGATTGCTCATACATTATATCCAGGAACTTTTTGCGGGTTTGTTTGTCTTCCTGCATTTCGCGTAAATTTTCTATAAATCCTGAAATGCTGGTTAAAGGTGTTCTGATTTCATGGCTGGCATTGGCAACGAAATCTTTGATCATTTGCCTCGTGCGCTTTGCATTGGTAACATCATGCATAATCAGAACAACTGCGATACCACCCTTTGTGTATAAGGGAAAATGTTCAATATTTATCTGAAAATCACGCGTAACGTTATGACTGGTTATCGAGAGCTCCGTACTCTCGCTCTGTTTTTTTTCTATAACTGATAAAACCAGTTCAGCAAGTATAGGTTCTCTTATAATCTTATTGAATTTTATACCTTCAATATTTTGTCCAAAAAGCTTTATCGCTGCTTTGTTGCTCCTGATGATCTTGGTATCTTTCCCCAACATCATTAATATATCAGGTAGTGTATCAAAAAGAATTCTACTTTCCGCCAATGCAGCCTCAAGCTTGAATTTTTTCTTTTCCCAGGAATTATGCAAGTTTTGCACAGAAGCTGATAGTTCCTCAACACTTCCCAAGAAGCTGAGTGACGGCATATTTACATTTTTATCAAGAACAAGCTGCTCAACATAACTTGTAAGGATTGATAAGTCGTCAATATAAGGTTTTGCAAAAAATATAGAACCAATCAATACGGCAATGAAGCCCAACACGCCTTCATCTATAGTTAGCCTGCCATATATAATTAAAATGGCGATGACCATTGTTGGAACAATAGAAAGCAGTGTTGTGGCTTTTAACAGTTTTCTGTAATAAACCTCGGAAATGTGGTTAGGGATGCCTCTGCTTTCAAGATATAATTTAAGTGCATTGCCAGCTTGCATCTTGCTCATTTCATTCCATCGTTGTTACAGACATTATCGCATAATAAAGGTACCCTATTGCAATAATGAAGTAAATAATTCCTTGGCTAGGAATGAATTGAGGTAGTAGAGCGCTGGCCGCAAGCATTGGCGTGATTGCTACTACAGAGATGCGCATTACATCTTTATATGCCAAACTCTCAAGCTTTTTAATTTTGGCAAATGAATGGCCTATAAATGCATAAAATATGAGCATTATTAAATTAAATACAAATGATGTTAATATAACAAACGGTAGCGCAAGAATCACAATGCCCCATAAGACAAGTTTTTTTAAATATATCACGCAATGTTGGATAGTATCAAATAGCATTTCTTCATTAAATTCGGCAGCTTTGATCACCTTAGTTTTTTTGTTCAAAATGTTTTTATAACTTATTTCAGTTGGAGAAATAGCAATAACCGGTGCAAGATCTTTGCCTAGGCTAGCTCCATCTCCTATCTCTGCAATTTCTATATTCTTTTTATCATAAATTTTATATAATTTATTGTCTTTAGTGCTAAATTTTCCATCATGCAGAGTAAATTGAGGGACTTGAGTAAAGAGGAATATTGTGTCGTTTAAAGCTCTTTCGTCAATATTATATTGTTGTACTAAATCAGCTATATACGTAACGTTTTCATTCTTTTTTATTTTTGCACTCTTGGTAATCAGCTTGGTATCGGTTAGCAAAATTTGTGCGTCTGTACCTTCTAGTGATTTTACTTTTCCTGTTGTATCGATAATTGCCATTTCACTTCCTGAAAGGGGGTCTGTTATTGAATAAATCTCAGCATTAGGGGTTTTTACGGTGCCATTTTCAATTTGTATTGTTGGTATCTGGCTTAATATGTTAATAGAACGATTTATGTTCTCTTCAAATGTGAGGTCAGACCTAGGAATTAATATTCCCATTACGACATCTGCAACATCTTTTGGTTTTATTATATTAACATCCCGCATCCATCCAAGAGTTGTGAATAATGATAAAATAGCCGTAACTAATAAAAGGTACCTAAGCCCATGGCCTTGCCATTCTTTATATGCTGGCATATATGGCTTGCTTGAATAAAAAGAATAAAAAATTGTTTTAAAATATGAAGTGTTCATATGCTGAAATATCTTAATTAAAATAATAATGTTTATAAAAATAATGGCATGACATGATAATATATAATGTTTATGGTAGTAAAGATAAAGCATTATAAAATAATAGGCGCAATTGTAAAATGATAGAATTTATAAGCCCTAATTTTGATGAAAGGCCTGTTGGGATGCAGGTTGGCATGTTGGTTCTGCATTATACTGGCATGAAAACGGCGGAAGATGCACTTGCCCGCCTTGTTGATCCCGAAGCTAAAGTTAGCGCTCACTATCTTGTACGTGAAGATGGTAGGGTTGTAGCAATGGTCCCTGAAGAAAAGCGAGCATGGCATGCAGGAATTAGCTGCTGGCAGGGCATACCCTCATGCAATGATTTATCAATAGGCATTGAAATTGTAAACCCGGGCCATGAATTTGGATACAGGCCTTTTCCACAGCCTCAAATGGAGGCGGTAACCGATTTAGCATTTGGCATAATTGAAAGGCATAAAATCCGCGCCCGCAATGTAGTTGGGCATTCAGACGTTGCTGCAACACGAAAAGAAGATCCGGGTGAATTATTTAACTGGCAAAAACTCGCTGCGGAAGGGGTTGGCCTTTGGCCTGATGTAGATAAAATAAGGAAGCCGCATAATACAGTTATAAACCCCGGCGAAGAAAGCCTATCTGTTGCAAGGGTACAAAAAATGCTTGCCGATTATGGTTATTATATCAAAGTTGATGGTCTATATGGCCCAAAAACAGAGGCGATAATTAAAGCTTTCAAGCGTCACTTTGTGCCAGAATATTTAAATGTCGTCTGGGATAATATGTCGGACGCACGGCTGCAAAAATTGCTAGATATTTCTGGTGAGTCTGGATTTTAATTCCGCCCTAACATATCCACTACGCATTGCAAAATATATCCTGCTGCAAGTTTATCATCAACCGATTGTCGTTCTTTTCGCTTAACTCCAGCATCTTGCATGGAGCGTGTTACTGCTGCTGTTGAGAAGCGTTCATCATAAAATAAGATTGGCAGATTTAATTTTTTTGCTAATTTTGCAGCGAAAAGGCGAACATCGGCACAATTTTCTCCCTCGGTCCCATCTTGCGCGAGCGGCAGGCCGATTACAAAACCAACAGCACGATTTTCCCTGGCCATGCGGGCAATATGCCCAAGGTCTTTTGAGAAATTCCGGCGTGCATATACCTCTCGAGGGGATGCGATTATGCGGGTGGAATCACATGCGGCTATGCCGATTCGCGCCCTTCCGTAGTCCAAACCCAAAAGCGCACCCTCTTTCGGAATAGCACTTGCAAAATCATGTATGTGGTCGTATATCATTTTAAGTAGTTTTAAGTGTTAGTTGTTAGTGTCAGTAAAGAATTATTTCTAGTGACGGCGGTTTAGTATATCGAATTATACAAAGTCTGCAATTGATTAACATTTATAACTAATACGTACAACTAACACTGACAACTGGTAAATTATGTCACTCACAACAGCGCAGGTAAAAAAAATCGCAAAACTTGCCCGTATCAGGCTTTCTGAAGAGGAAGTGGATCATTACGGAAAGGAAATTTCAGGCATATTAGATTGGATTGAAATGCTGCAGGAAGTAAATACAGATAAAGTGCCGCAGATGGCTTCTGTTTCCAGCATAGGTCTTTCACTCCGTACTGATGAAGTGACGGACGGGAATGTTCAGGCAGATATATTAAAAAATGCACCAAAAAGTGCCTTTGGCTGTTTTGAAGTGCCTAAAGTGGTGGAGTAAAGTGTCATTACCGCACAGGCGGGAATCCACTGTCTTGCCTGAATTGCTTAGCAAATTTAATAATTAAAGAATAAATTATGACAAATAGCCTAACAAAATTAACCATCTCATCCGCCCTAGATGGGCTGGCAAAAGGTGAATTCACTAGCCGTGAGCTTGTTGAATCGCACATAAGTGCGATAGAAAAGCATCGCGATTTGAATGCCTATATTGTTGATACATTCGATTCAGCGCTAAAAGCTGCAAATGATTCCGATAGCAGACGCAAAAGCGGCAAAATTGGCCTGATGGAAGGTTTGCCAGTTGGTGTAAAGGATTTATTCTGCACTAAAGATGTGCGCTCCACATCATGTTCGCATATTTTGGATGGGTTCACACCAACTTATGAGTCAACTGTTACATCAAAATTATTTAGCAGCGGCGCTATCATGCTTGGTAAAACCAACATGGATGAATTCGCTATGGGTTCAACTAATACCACCAGCCATTATGGCTCTGTAAAAAATCCATGGAAGCGCAAAGGTGATGCAACCGAACTTGTGCCGGGTGGCTCATCTGGTGGCTCTGCGGCAGCTGTTGCCGCTGGTTTATGCCTTGGGGCTTTGGGTAGTGATACCGGTGGCTCGGTTCGCCAGCCTGCAGCTTTCTGCGGAGTTGTTGGCATGAAACCAACTTATGGTATGTGTTCAAGGTGGGGAATGATTGCATTTGCAAGTTCTCTAGACCAGGCTGGAGTTTTTACCCGCTCGGTAAAAGATGCTGCGATTATGCTGGAGGCTATTAGCGGCCATGATGCGAAAGATTCAACCTCCGCCCCTGTTGAAATCCCTCAATTTTCTAAGATTTTTGCTGACTTGAATATTAAGGGCTTGAAGGTTGGGATTCCAAAGGAATATCGCCAGGATGGCATGCCTTCTGAAATTGATACGCTTTGGAAGCAGGGGGCAGAGTGGCTAAAAGATGCAGGCGCAAAAATTGTTGATATCAGCCTGCCACACACAAAATATGCGTTGCCAACTTATTATATTATTGCACCTGCAGAGGCCTCGGCCAACCTTGCCCGTTATGATGGTGTGCGCTATGGTCTTAGGGTTGAAGAAAAAGGCGGATCATTGGATGATATGTATGAGCTAACCCGCTCAGCTGGCTTTGGCGCGGAAGTAAAACGCCGTATTATGATTGGCACATATGTACTTTCTGCCGGATATTATGATGCTTATTATAAAAAAGCGCAGCGTGTTCGCACTCTGGTTTCCCGTGATTTTGCGCAAAGCTTTGAAAAAGTTGATGTTATTTTAACACCAACTACACCTTCTCCGGCTTTTGCAATTGGTGAGAAAATGGATCCGGTTACAATGTATTTGAACGACGTGTTCACAGTGCCGGCGAGCCTTGCTGGCCTACCGGGAATATCAGTGCCAGCTGGCTTTTCAGCTCAAGGAACACCACTTGGCCTTCAGATAATCGGCAAGGCATTTGATGAAGAAACGGTATTTAAAACTGCTGCAGTTGTTGAAAGAGCGGCTGGATTTAAGGGGATAGTTTAATGTCACAAATAATTAAAGGAAACACAGGCGATTGGGAAGTTGTAATCGGGCTTGAAGTGCACGCGCAAATCAGTTCGAAATCCAAACTATTTTCTGGTTCATCCACATTGTTTGGCGGAGAGCCTAACAGCCAAGTTTCCACAGTTGATGCGGCAATGCCAGGCATGTTGCCAGTTTTAAATGAAGAATGTGTTAAACAGGCTGTGCGTACTGGTTTGGCGCTAAAGGCAAAAATCAACCACCATTCGGTATTTGACCGCAAAAATTATTTCTATGCAGACCTGCCGCAAGGCTATCAAATCAGCCAGTTTCTTGACCCTATAGTGGGTGAGGGAACCATTATTATTGATATGAAAGATGGTTCAAGCCGCAGTATCGGCGTTGAGCGTATCCACATGGAGCAGGATGCCGGAAAATCCATGCATGATCAATCACCAGATTCCACATTTATTGACCTGAACCGCTCAGGCATTGCGCTTATGGAAATTGTTTCCAAGCCAGATATGCGCTCCAGCGAAGAAGCTATGGAATATATGAAAAAACTGCGCTCAATAGTGCGGTATATTGGTAGTTGCGATGGCGACATGGAAAAAGGCTCAATGCGCTGCGATGCAAATGTTTCAGTGCGTCCGGTTGGCTCAACCGAGCTGCGTACACGCTGCGAAATTAAAAACTTAAACTCGATGCGTTTCTTGCAGCAGGCTATAAACTATGAGGCTAACCGCCATGTTGAGGTTTATGAGAGCGGCGGAAAAATTGCACAGGAAACCAGACTGTTCGACTCAAGCAAAATAGAAACCCGCACCATGCGCACAAAAGAAGATGCGCACGATTACCGTTATTTCCCGGATCCTGATTTGCTTCCGCTAGAAATTTCTGAGGAATTTATCCGTAAATTACGTGAAGATTTGCCGGAACTTCCAGATGAGAAGAAAGAGCGCTATATAGTAAATCTTGGTCTATCACCTTATGATGCAAGTGTGCTTGTAGCAGATAAAAAAACCGCTGAGTATTTTGAGTTAGTAGCTAAAGGACATGATGCTAAAATGGCGGCTAATTGGGTGACTGCGGAATTATTCGGGCGCTTAAATAAAAGTGGTCATGATATCGAAAATTCACCTGTTTCTGCTAAAGCTTTAAGCGGTTTGCTGGATCTTATAAATGATAATACCATCTCTGGTAAAATGGCCAAAGATGTGTTCGATGCAATGTTTGAGACCGGTAAGGATGCAGCAACAATCGTTGATGAGCGCGGGCTTAAACAAGTGACTGATACTGGCGCCATTGAAAAAGTGATTGATGATATCATGGCGGCCAATCAGGATAAGGTTACCGAGTATCGTGGTGGTAAGGATAAATTATTCGGCTTCTTTGTTGGTCAGGCGATGAAGGCTTCTGGCGGCGCGGTTAACCCGCAGGCACTTAATGAATTGCTCAAGAAGAAGCTGGCGGCTTAGGGACCATGCATGACAAAAGCGCAAATACAGGCATCAGATCCAGCATACTCAGTTTGGGTGGCTGCATCTGCGGGAACTGGTAAAACTACAGTTCTTACCTCGCGAGTTTTGCGCTTGCTTCTGGGCGGCACTAACCCCGGCAAAATTCTGTGCCTAACATACACTAACGCAGGTGCGGCAGAGATGGAAAGCCGCATTAAGGCCAAATTATGCCATTGGGTTACACTCGCCGAAGATAAGTTAATTATTGAATTAACCAGACTTAACGATTCACCTCCAACAAAAGCTATCTTAAATCGCGCCCGCAAACTTTTCCTTGAAACTTTGGATACTCCGGACGGTATTAAAATCCAAACAATCCACTCTTTTTGTCAGGGGTTAATGCGTTGTTTTCCTCTTGAAGCCGGAGTTGTACCGCATTTTAAAATCATGGATGAGAAAACGTCGAAGGAATTATTAAAAGGCGCCCGAACCAGGCTTCTCTCAAATAGCAATTCTTGCACCCCTGAAATTGAAGCTGCGATTAAAAATATATTTTGGAGGATACGCGAGGGGGCTTTCTCGGAAGTTATAGAGGCGATTATAAACGACCGAGACAAATTTGAAAACTCTATAGAAAAAGCAGGTGGCGTTGCTGGGTTAAAGTCTGCAATATTCAATTTACTTGGTGTGCAAGAAGGTTGCGCTGAAGAGGATGTTATTCATAATGCTGCGCTGGAGGAGAGTTTTGATAGGGATGCATTGCATGCTTGTGCGGTGGGATTGCTAAATGAAAGCGGCAAAACTTTTATTGAGCGCGGAAGAATAATTTGTTCATGGTTAGAAAAAGATGAGACTGGACGTAAGCAAATTTTTGATGATTATAAAGAAGCATTTTTAACCCAGAAAGATGAACCAAGAAAAGGTCTCACGCCCACAAAAACTAAAGTTTCTCTAGAGCCACTCCTTGCTGAGCAGGAGCGTGTTTATAAAGTTGTAAATGATATAAAAAAAACAAGGGTGGCTGTGCTATCCTCAAGCATGGTGGATATTGCCAATGCTCTACTGCAATTTTATGCGGATGAGAAGGCGGGTAGGGCATTTATGGACTATACCGACCTGATAATCAAATCCGAGAATTTGCTGATGAGGGCGGATATTGCCCCGTGGGTTTTATATAAATTAGATGGCGGCATAGACCATATTTTGCTCGATGAAGCACAGGATACCAGCCCACAGCAATGGCATATAATAGATTCATTATGCGCAGAATTTTTTGTAGGAAGTAGCGCACGTGATGTGGAGCGTACAATATTTGTAGTGGGAGATGAAAAACAATCGATATTTAGTTTTCAGGGGGCAGCACCGCAAATATTTAATAAAATGCAGAAGAAATTCCAGCAAAGGGTTGAAGAGGTTGGCAAAAAATGGCGTAGTGTTCGGCTGGATGAATCTTTTCGTTCTAGCCCTGTGATCTTACAGGCTGTGGACTTAGTGAGGATTGAGGGTGTAGGGTTTAGGGTTGAGGAAGAAGAAAACCTTAATATTAGTGACTCTAATACTCCTAAACCCTATACCCTAAACCCTACGCCCTCCCTCCACATTGCCCACCATAAGGAAATGTTTGGCAAGGTAGAAATTTGGCCACTTATTGAACATGAAAAAGAAGAAGCAAAAGTTGGCTGGGTGATGCCGCTAGAATATAAGGATAAGCAGGATACTAGAAAGATACTCGCCGACCAAATTGCCGACACCATTAAGGGTTGGCTTGATGATGGAAGGCTTTTAGAGGCAGAAGGGCGACCTGTTTGCGCGGGTGATATAATAATTCTCTTACGCAAAAGGCGCGAGATGGCGGATAATATAATTTCCTCCCTAAAAAAGCGCGGCGTTTCTGTGGCAGGGCACGACAGGCTGGTTATAACCGAGCATATAGCGGTTATGGATTTAATGGCGCTGGGCAATTTCCTGCTGCTGCCTGAGGATGATTTATCGCTTGCTTGCGTTTTAAAATCTCCGTTAATTGGTTTGTCAGAAGAAGAATTATTCCAGATTGCTTATGGGCGTGGAAAAAAACGCTTATGGCAGGCATTGCGTGAAGCACATGGTAGCGATATAAAAAATGCATCTACTTATCTATCCAGCCTGCTAAACAAAGTTGATTTCCTCACCCCGTTCGCACTTTATTGCCATATTTTGGAAGCACTAGGTGGGCGCACAAAACTCATTCAGCGGCTGGGGTATGAGGTTAATGACCCCGTGGATGAGTTTCTATCAATGGCGCTTGCTTATCAAAAATCTCATGCCCCATCTTTGCAGGGATTTCTTAGCTGGTTGGAATCGGGTAAATCGGAAATAAAACGCGATATGGAGCAGGGTGGATCTGACACCGTGCGGGTTATGACGGTTCACGCCTCAAAAGGGCTGGAAGCGCCTATTGTTATTATGCCTGACACTGTTTCTGACTTTGCCATTAGCAAGGACAAGATTTTGTGGTATGAGCATGGTGATATTGATGTGATGCTCTGGCCTGGGGGAGCTGATAATTCTGAGGATGTTTGTAAGTTCATAAAGCAAGGCATAAAAGACGAGCAGTCTGATGAATATTACCGCCTGCTTTATGTTGCCATGACCAGGGCAAAATCTGAATTATATATAATGGGTGCGCTTGGAGGAAAAGCAAGGCAAAAAAAATGTTGGTATGATATCATAAGCAGTGCTATTGAGGGAGTGGCTTCTAAAGATGAGAACGGCATTTTGCGGCTATGTTATGGTGCCAAGGCGGCGCGCAAAGAATTAGAACAAATTAAAGTGCAAAGCACAATAAAACTGCCGGAGTATTTGCTCAAAGACCCTGTTCCAGAGCCAACTCCAACGCATCCGCTCATGCCATCACGTATAGAAGGCGAGGCGGCTACCGGCAGTTATAACGAATCATCAACTGCAAAAATTCTCGAAGGAAAAACAATCCATAATTTGCTGGAGTTCCTGCCAAATATTCCACAAGCTGAGCGTATGGAAGTTGGTCGGAATTTTTTAAAAAAGCGCATCAGCCATTTGGGTATAGACATTGAAAAAACTCTTCAGAACCTGCTTTATATAATGCAAATGGAGGGGCTAAAAGATGTGTTTGGCATCAATTCAAGAGCGGAAGTGCCTATTGTTGGTGTGCTGGGTGAGCTGACAGTTTCAGCGCGGATAGATAGATTATGCATTCTGGAGGATAGGGTTATAATTGTGGATTACAAAACAGGTAGCCCACCTAGTAATCATAAAATTAATAAGGGTTATATCAGGCAAATGGAGGTTTATAAGGAGCTAATCCAGAAAATATATCCTGAGAAACATATTGAATGTTATATTATCTGGACGGAAAGTTGTGAGGTGCAAAGGATTGAGCAGCAAGCTAGTTTTTTGGCGGCTAAGGGGGTGTAAAATTCCCTGTAAAAGATGAAGTCTGAACATCATTCTTTTTCTTTGCTTGGCATGTTAGGGACGATGAGACAAAAAGTTATCAATACAATATTTCAAAAAAAACATTTATGGTAATCTTTTTGAGGTGTTGCATAAAGGATGCTTTGAGATAAGTAAAAAATACAGGAAATCAAAAAACTATTATTATTTTTCAAGATTATGCTAAATATATTCTTGCAAACTTTATTCATTTTTAATGTGAGGTAATCTTATGAAAAAACTCTTGTTACTAACTGTATGTACTTCTGTAGCTATTTTTGGATGCGCTGTAGATGCTACCAAACATGGTAAGTCTGAAATATTTGGCAAGATTAACGTTATTGATGAAAACGGTAGGAATATTACAGAATTCTGTACATCACAAAATATGAATAGCAATGGCTTCCTTATAAAGAAAGCTGTGCCTGGGGATAATACTTTAGGGCAAATAACATGCACTCCTGGCCAATATATGTACAGGATAAAACCAGCAACAGATGTTACTGTGAGTGTACCTTCTGATGGAGTTGCTGTTTATTTCGGCGATGTAACAATTACGTTGGATAGTAGTGGTTATGCTGTAAAAAATACAGGTAATGGTAGCAAGGATCTTTATAAAGGTACATTACCTGTAAAGAAGGGAAGCCTTAAAGTAGGCTCTTCTGAAAAAGACTGGGTGAAGAATTTCATTGGCAGTACTCGTGGTTAATTCTAATAAATTAGGTTTATAATAAAAAAAGTGTAGTTAGTAGAAGCCTTTGTTTGGCTGTCCTAACCGTCACCCTAACCCTCTCCCAAAGGGAGAGGGAAGAAATTAAGCAGCCAGTGCAATAATTTTATCCAGTGATCCGCGCACGCTGCGAACTCGCTCTAGGGGGCTATCAAATTCACTCATAAACACCAGTTTCATATCGCCCCGGAGTTTTGTTTTTACAGGGTTTTTGGCGATGAAATTTATCAACGCCTCAGGGTTCTTAAATGTGTTGTTATGGAACGAAATAACAATGCCTTTAGGTCCTGCATCAATCTTGTTAATGCCCGCTAAAATACATTGCTGCTTAACTTTCATAATTTCGAATAAATTGCTGACCTCAGTTGGTAGCTTGCCAAACCTGTCAATCATCTCAGCAGCCAGCGATTCCAGCTCCGAGTTATTTTCAGAAGAGGCTAATCTTCGGTACATTCCAAGGCGCAATTCAATATCAGATATATAAGTTTCAGGAATAAGTACCGGAATACCAAGGTTAATTTGTGGGCTGAATTTATCAGCTACTTCTTCATCCTTATGGGTGGATTTTGCATTTGCCACTGCCTCACGGAGCATTTCCTGATAAAGCTCAACACCAACTTCCTTAATTTGTCCAGATTGCTCCTCGCCTAGCATGTTGCCGAAACCGCGAATATCCATATCATGGCTGGCAAGGGTGAAGCCCGCGCCAAGTGAATCCAGGTTCTGGATAACCTCAAGCCGCTTCATGGCAATCGGGCTAGGCACTTTGCGCGGCGGGGTGGTGAAATAGGCATAAGCGCGGAGTTTTCCACGCCCAACACGTCCACGCATCTGGTATAATTGCGCCAGGCCAAACATATCGGCGCGGTGTACGATTATTGTATTTGCCGTTGGCAGGTCAATCCCTGATCCGATTATGTTGGTGGAAATGAGCATGTCGAATTTGCCATCATAAAAATCATTCATCACATTATCCAAATCATCCGGCAGCATTTGCCCATGTGCGCGTGCGATTTTTATTTCCGGTACTAACTCTTTAATTTTAATAGATATTTCATCCAGATCAATTATGCGTGGTGCAACATAAAACACCTGCCCGCCGCGGTAATGCTCACGCAAAATAGCGTTGCGGAGAACCACTGGGTCATATGGCATGGTGAAGCTGCGGATTGCCAGTCTATCCACAGGTGGTGTTGCTATAAGGCTTAATTCCTTGATTCCGGTTAGTGACATCTGGAGTGTGCGCGGGATCGGGGTGGCAGATAAAGTCAGCATGTGAACATCTGCTTTTAGTTGCTTGAGGCGCTCTTTTTGCTTCACGCCAAATAGCTGCTCCTCATCAACAATCACCAATCCTAAGTTCTTGAAATTTATACTCTTTGCCAACAATGCATGCGTGCCAACAACTATATCAACCTTGCCCTCTGCCAGTTCATTTTTAGTTCTCCGCGCCTCGCCTGCATGGGTGAGGCGGGAGAGGCCTCGCACCTCAAATGGGAGTCCATGAAAGCGGGCTTTGAAGGTTTTTATATGCTGGCGGCATAATAAGGTTGTGGGCGCGATCACCGCAACCTGCCTGCCATCAGATGCGGCAATGAATGCAGCGCGGAGCGCTACTTCTGTTTTTCCAAAGCCTACATCTCCGCAAATTAGTCTATCCATTGGGCGGCCTGATGCTAAATCGGCCTCCACCTCACCAATTGCGCGAAGCTGGTCATCGGTTTCGGCGTAAGGGAAGCGAGCGCAGAATTCTTCATATAAGCCTTCAGCAGGTAGCAGAGCAGGGGCTTTTTTTAGCAAACGCTCAGCAGCAATTTTGAGCAATTCCTCCGCCATCATTTTGATGCGCTTTTTCATGCGGCTTTTGCGTTCCTGCCATGCACCTGAGCCAAGCCTATCTAGCTTTACGCCTTCATCATCCGAGCCATAACGGGAGATTGCGTCGATATTTTCAACAGGTACATAAAGCTTATCGCCGCCATCATAGATTATCAGCAGGCAATCGTGGTTATCGCCGGAAACAGTTATGGTTTCTAACTTTTCAAACCGCCCAAGACCATGTTCTTTATGAACTACAAGCTGCCCTTCAGTGAGGCTTGCAGCTTCGTTTAATATACGGTCGCTTCTGCGTTTGGAGGTGCGGCGTATTGAGATGCGTTCGCCCAGGATATCCTGTTCAGTGAATAATATTAAATCCGCGCTTTCAAATCCATGTTCTAATTCAAGTATTACAAGTGAGATAACGCCTTTGCTTTTACTGATGGCCTCATTGTAAGTCTCGTAAGTTGCTGCAACCAGTTCATGCTCGCTTAGCATGTGCTTAATACGCTCGCGTGAACCTTCTGAATAACAGGCCAATAATATCTTTGTGCCAATATTTTTCTGGCAATATTCTTTTAAAAGTTCAAATGGGTTTTTATCGCTGTTTTTTGTTTCAAAAGAAAAATCAGGTGCTTTGTGTGAATCAAGATTTATATATGTTTCAGCTTTTGGCTTGGCAGTGTCTGTGAAAGCAATTTGATGGCCATTATCAATATTATCGTCACTTTTAAAAGGGCTGGTATAAACACAAACCCTGCTGCTAAGCCATTTATCAAGCTCATCGCCCATCAAATATAGCATTTCTGCAGGAATTGGCTTATATGAACTGCCGGCAATTTTTTGCATGGAAGCATCTTTTCGCGCTCCATAATAATCCTTAATTACCGCGATTCGTTCATCGTGCGATTCTATTGCAAGATGGTCGAAGCTGATTGTGCTACCTGGCAAGTAATCAAAAAGCGTTTCCATTTCCGGATAAAATAGAGGCAGCCAATGCTCCATTCCTGCATAATGCCTGCCTTCTGAAATTGCTTCATAAAGCGGGTCGTCAGTAGTGACGCCGAATAATTCACGGTAACGGCGGCGGAATGATTCAATTTTCTCATCATCAAATATTAATTCTGATGCGGGGGTAAATTTTATTAAGTTGCGTTTGCTGCCGCTTACTTGAGATAATGGATCGAACTCGCGGATATTTTCTAATATATCCCCAAAGAAATCAAGCCTAAGCCCACATTCTGAACCACTTGGGATGATATCTATAATGCTGCCGCGAACAGCAAATTCTCCGGTGTCGTTAGCAGTGGCAGAGCGTACATATCCGCATTTTGTAAGGTAATTTATAAGCCCATCACGACTTACTTTATCACCAGCTTTGCCTACAAACGACATTTGCGACAATACATCCCTTGGTGGAACGCGCTGCATTATTGCGTTTACAGATGTGAGGACTATTTTATTACTAAAATCCTTAGTTGCGGCAAGTTCACAAAGTGCTTCCACCCGAATGCTAGAAATATGCTGGTTTGGAGAAACGCGGTCATATGGCAGGCAATCCCAAGCCGGAACTTCAATTATTTTTAAGTCAGGATGAAAAAATGACACACATGCTTTGAGTGTTGCTATGCGGCGATCATCGAGTGCAATGTGCAGCATGCCCCCTTTTGCTTCGCGCGCAATATCACCGAGCAATTTTGCATCCGAACCCTCAGGTAATGATTGGAAATGTGTGATGCGGGATTTGAGGAACATGAGTAATTTTAAATTTCAAATTTTATATTTGGGAATCTATATACATGATTTTCTTTCAATCTTAAATTTCTAAATATTAAATTTAAAATTGAAAATTTTAATTCTCTCCCAGCCCATCATTTATTATCATTTTTACCACCTTATTATCATGCTCTTTTGGCAGTGGAATACTACCCACAATCCATGCATAAATATCCCAATCTTTTTCATTCATGAAATTTTCATACATGTCTATTTCTTCATCTGTAAGTTTAGTGAGATATTTATTTGCGAAATTACCCAGTATCATGTCAGTTTCTTTGCACCCACGATGATTGCTTTGGTATAACAAGCGCTTAAGTCTAGTTTCATTGGTCATATGGCAAGTGGAGTGTAACGTAATTAATGGTTGAGAAATAGTTAAATGCATTAACAATATTTTTTTCAAAAATATTTTTTTGCAAGATAGCTAGGCATATTCTCATCTTGCTTAGTGTCAATGTTTTTTATTCAAAAAAAATAAAAAAAATCGGTTTACTCTCGATCAAAATTTGTGCATTTATGTACTTAAGGGATACATAAAAACTTCGAAAGAATCTAGTTACAAAAAGCGTCAACAAAACATATACACATAGGCATAACTGTGGGTAACGATACTCCTACCCCTGAAAAAGGCAAAGGTTTTTTGCCAAAAGAGGGGGGATTTTTTAATGAATCTTACGCGGGTGATGTAAATCCGCTTGAGGCATGGGAAAATTTGAAGGAGGATTCCGGGTCTGTTTTGATTGATGTGCGCACTTTGCCAGAATGGCAGTTTGTTGGTGTGCCGGATTTGTCGGAGTTGCATAAGGGAGTGGTTTTCATCCCCTGGAGGATGTATCCAAACATGGCGGTAAATAGTGATTTCTGCATTCAGCTTGGCAAGGCCGTAGCTGATAGGGGTGCAACTTTGTTTTTTATCTGCCGGAGCGGACATAGGTCAATGGACGCTGCAATAGAAGCTACCAGGTATGGTTACAAGAATTGCTACAACATAGCAGGCGGGTTTGAAGGTGATATAGACGAGAATGGTCACCGCGCTCGCAAAAACGGTTGGAAGCTGAATAATCTACCTTGGGGACAAAATTGAACATGACAGCTATAATTGAAAGAATAGAAGAAGAGACAGGCATTTACCAAACATGGCTTGAGGTTAGGAGCAGTTTGCAAAAGAAGTATGGTACTTCAGTTTTCAATAACTGGATTAAGCATATGGATTTTGTGAATGAGAATAATGGCGAAGTTGTGCTTTCCGCCCCTACCAGATTCATAAAAGAATGGATTGTAAGCAACTATATTGCGAATATCAACAGCCTGTTTTCACAAAAAAATAAAAATGTTAAGTCCGTTAGCCTGATCGTGAAGGCTGATTCACAAACCCAGCGCACTTCTTTTGCAAATGAAGTGAAACAGGTTGTGGTAAGTGGCGTTGATGTTACTGGACAGAATGTTAATTTAATAGAGATTCCAGAGGATGAGCATTTCAGCTCACCGCTTGACCGCAGGTTCACATTCGATAATTTCGTAGTTGGCAAATCCAATGAGTTGGCTTTTTCTGCTGCAAAAGCAGTTGCCATGAGCAAGGCGGTAATTTCTGGTAATAACCCATTATATCTTTATGGTGGTGTTGGACATGGAAAAACCCATTTGATGCATGCAATTGCATGGCATATAAGGAATAACACACCATCAAGAAGTGTGGTTTATCTATCGGCTGAGAAGTTTATGTACCAGTTTGTGCGTGCGCTTCGCGATAAGGACATTATGGCGTTTAAGGAGCGTTTCCGTAGCGTTGATGTGCTTATGGTTGATGATGTGCAGTTTATCTGCGGAAAAGAAAGCACTCAGGAAGAATTCTTCCATACAGTGAATTATTTGCTTGATCGCAATAAGCAGATTATTATTTCGGGTGACCGCTCGCCTTCAGAGCTAGATGGCATGAAAGAGCGCGTGCGTTCTCGCCTTGGCTGGGGCTTGGTTATTGACATAAATAAAACTGATTTTGATCTCCGCCTTGGTATCTTGAACTCAAAGATTGCCCAGATGAGCCATGTTGAAGTTCCAGGTGAAGTTACTGAATTTTTGGCAAGCAAAATAAGTTCAAACACACGTGAGCTTGAAGGTGCGCTAAATAAGGTGGTAGCTCATTCAACATTAGTAGGTAGTAAAATAACCTTAGACGCAACCAGGAATATACTTAGTGACTTGCTGCGTTCTAATGAGATGGTGGTTACAATAGCGCAAATCCAGAAAAAAGTTGCTGACCATTTTTCTATAAAAATCTCTGATCTTACCTCGGCACGCCGTTCACGTTGTGTGGCAAGGCCAAGGCAGATTGCTATGTATTTATGCAAAATATTAACAGCGCATAGCCTTGCTGAAATAGGTAGGAAATTTGGTGGCAAAGACCATACCACCGTTATTCATTCTGTAAAACGTGTTGAAAAACTAATACAGGATGATAAAGAATTTGAAAGCGAGGTTCACGCTATTACACGGGCGGTTAATGGGGTTTAAATTGGTTGGTGGTTTGTGGTTCGTAGTCCGTAGTTTTTTTACTACTAACCTCGTCCTGCGGACTGTTAACAGCCTTTTTTTGATTGTTTTGTACACTTCTGTAGCTCAGGCCGCGAACTATAGCCAAGATTTAAATGACTTCATAAAGCTTGAAATTAAACCCCTTGGCAGCAGCGATATAGTTATAGATAACCTAAATCAAATGAACGACAAGCATGCGGGGCTTTCTGAAATAAATCTGAGCGTACTGGATAATGACTGGCGCTCAGAGCTTAGGAAAATAAAACAACCTTTAATAACTCAGGTCATGGAAAATGACCTTTCAAAATTCCTGATAAAAACCGTAGAAGCGGGTCAGGGTGTTTATACCGAGATTACTGTTATTGATAGTAGGGGACTTAACATTGGCCAGACAGTTGTAAGCCAGAATTATTTTAACGCAGGCAAGCCTCGCTGGGATAAAACATTCGCCATCAAATCTTATGCACCGTATATAAGCGATATTTATTTTAGTGATGAAACAAATAAGTTCCAGGTCGAAGTTAGTTTAATGATAATATCCGATGAAAAGCCAATTGGCATTGTTGCCGCAGGCATAGATGTTGAACAGCTTGAAGATTGGAAAAAACGTCGGAAGTAGTTAGCCTACATTTTCACAAATAATAGCCTTAATTGGTTTAAAGCTTAAGCGGTGATGGGCTGTAATCCCATGCTTTGCAAGACCATCTTGATGTTTCTTTGTACCATATCCGCTGTTGCTTTCCCAGCCATAGAAAGGATGATCATTAGCAAGCTTGCACATAATCCTATCCCTTGTAACTTTTGCGATAATTGAAGCGGCTGCAATTGAGAGGCTTTTTGCATCACCTTTAACAATAGCGATTGCCTTGCAAGGTAAATCAGGGGTTTTATTACCATCAATAAGTGCTAAATCGGGAATAGATTGTAGGTTTAATACAGCACGCCTCATTGCCAGCATTGTTGCTTGCAATATGTTTAAATCATCGATCTCCTGCGCACTTGCTATACCAACACCAACCAGGCAATTTTGCATAATTTGTTCAAACAGTAATTCGCGCTTATCGGATGATAGTTTTTTTGAATCATTGATTCCTGAGGGTATAGTGCTTTGATTGGCTATAACTGCTGCTGCAACCACAGGCCCAGCCCAAGGTCCTCGCCCAGCCTCATCAACTCCCGCTATAATTCCTCGCCTTGAATTCTCTATCTCAAAGTCTGGCATAGTTTATTAACGCTTGAATTTGTTTGTTTTTACATATACAGATTTATTACCAAAATAGGAAACAAATTTATATGTATAGAATAGTTGCGTCGATATTAATTATCATGCTTGCATCATGTGCTAGTGTTAACAAAACGCAAATTAGTACAACTCAGAACCACGCTGCTGTAAGTGATTTCAATAAGGCATTAGAAACTGAATATAAGAATTTTGCCAAGTTATCATTGGGTGATTATATGTTTCTGGATTATTTGCATTTTAAAGAAAAATCTGCAAGGGCCCAATCAGGAGAAGAGGTTGCCCCTGAGGATTTAAGGAAATGGAAACTACCTGAGGAAGAATTGCGTAATTTAATTTGGGCGCGGGGCAGGCTGGGAAGTTTTATGGTTAATTCAGCAAAAGAAAAATATCCAAATCAACTGGCGCATGCCCAAATGCTTTATGATTGTTGGGGAACTCGTGCTGCCAAAGGTATGAAACCTGCAAAGATCGAGGAATGTAGGATGGATTTTATTTTGGAAATGGGATCATTAGAAAATACCCTTATGCCTCTGCAATAGACAATTGACTCAAAAGAAAGCAGTTTAAGAATTATATGCCATGAAATAAGAGGGGTATTTTTAAAACTTGTTTTTTAATGGTTTTTGTGTTGTATTGTCGCAAATAACGACACATTAATTATTATATTGAGTGCCCCCTGCAGTGTTCAAAACAGCGGCCAGTTTTAGGATATTCTTATTGCTAGCACTTAGTGTGGTTCTATCTGCATGTGTTTCCAGCGTTGACCAGCTGCGCAAGATGAACCTAAAGGGCGATGATTTCCAATCAGAGCTTGCCAGGCAATATCTTGATTTTGCAGAATCTGAGGCTGATCAGTATGATTGGTTCAACTCGGCCTATTTCGCAAGGAAGGGGTTAAAAGTGATTAAGGGTGAAAATCCTCCGCCAGAAGATTTAGAAAAATGGTCATTCCAGGAAGAAGTGGTACCAACATTGGTGCAGGCCAGGGAATATCTTTTATCGGTGCTTGATCCGGAAACACAGAAAAAATTCCCTAAACAGGCGGCAACAGCACAATTTATGTTTGATTGCTGGGTTGAGCAGCAAGAAGAAGGTTGGCAGAAGGATGATATTGAACATTGCCGTGAGGGTTTTTATAAAAATTTAGACTCACTTTTTGCGCTTACAGCAAAACCTGCAATCGAAGCACCTATAGCTCTGGTAGAGCCACCAAAAGAGCCAGAAAAAACCTCAAAAACGGAAACTAAAATTGCCTATTTTAAAACTGATAGCAGTGAGTTGGATGATTCGGCAAAACGAATTGTTAGCAATATAGTTTCAAGGTTAAAGGATGTTAAGAGTTATGATATAACACTAAATGGTTATGCAGATAATATAGGTTCTGAAGAAATGAATATGAAACTCTCCAAGAACCGTGCGCTTGCTATAAAAAAGGCACTCACAGATGGAAGGCTAGACGCAAAATTAATTACTATTTTTGCCTTTGGGAATACCGAAGGCCGTGTTAAAACACCAAAAAATACCCACGCAAAGGAAAACCGCGCTGTGGAAATTGTAGTTGATATGAAATAAGAAGGAAAAATATGACGATATTGCCGCTTGTAATTGCTCCAGACCCAAGGCTTGCAGTTTGTTCTGCAGAAGTGCCACAAGTTGATAATAAAATCCGTAAATTAATGGATGACATGCTGGAAACTATGTATCATGAGGCAGGAATTGGCCTGGCTGCAGTGCAAGTTGGTGTGCATAAGCGCATACTTGTGATGGATTTATCAGACCGCTCTGGCCGTTATAAAAAAGAAGATTGTTCAGATGAAAGGCCGTTAGAGAGTAAGCCGGTTTTTATGGTAAATCCCCAAATCGTAGAGGAATCCGAAGAGGAAAATATGTATGACGAAGGTTGCCTATCGTTCCCCGATCAGCGTGCAACGGTAACAAGGCCAAAGCGTGTTAAGGTTAAGTACCTTGATTATAATGGCAAACCTCAAACTATGGATTGTGATGAATTGCTTGCTACTTGCGTGCAGCATGAAATTGACCACCTAAACGGTGTAGTTTTTATAGACCGTGTTTCAAAGCTTAAAGCTGATATGATTATGCGGAAGATGAAAAAGCTGAAAAAATTGCAGCAATCTTAATGAATTCCCTCTCCATTTGGGAGGGGGTTAGGGTGAGGTGTTCTGGAAAATGAAAATAATATTTATGGGAACGCCAGAATTTTCTGTGCATGCTCTTGAGGAAATTATCAAGGCCGGGCATGAGGTTGTTGCGGTTTATAGCCAGCCTCCGCGCCCATCAGGGCGTGGCCAGGCGCTTAATAATTCGGCAGTGCATGAAGCGGCTATAAAGCATAACATTCCGGTTTTTACACCAAAAACCCTGAAAAACCCTGAAGCTCAAGAGCAGTTTGCCGGACATAAGGCTGATTTGGCGGTGGTGGTAGCTTATGGGCTATTGCTTCCAAAGCCGATACTTGAAGCCTGTAGATGTATTAATATCCACGCATCTTTATTGCCAAGGTGGCGTGGCGCTGCGCCGCTGCAAAGGGCGATTATGGCGGGGGATAAAAAAACCGGCATAACAATTATGGAAATGGATGAGGGGCTCGATACAGGAGACATGTTATTGGTTAAAGGGGTGCAAATTACTCCTGATATGACCTTTGGGCATTTGCATGATGAATTGAGTGGTATGGGTGCAAAGCTGGTTGTTGAAGCTATTTCTAAAATAGATAATGGCGGTCTTGTTGGTATAAAACAAAGCGGCGAGGCAACTTATGCTGCAAAAATCATTAAGGAAGAGGCAAAAATTGACTGGAGCCTTCCAGGCAAGCAAATAATCCTTAATATAAGGGCATTTAACCCATATCCTGGTGCATATTTTGAGTATAAAGGTGAGAAAATAAAAATATTTGAAGCTGATTTTGAACGCGATGCCGGGCGTGGTGAGTCTGGAAGATTAATTGACGATAAATTCACAATTGCATGTCGAGATGGAAAAATTATACCGGTTCTTGTGCAACGCCAGGGTAAGAAAACCATGCCACTAACTGAGCTTCTTAGGGGGTTTAAGGTTGAGCCAGGTACTATAGTTTCTTAAGTTTTCTATGATAAATAATTTGAAACATCATATTTCTTTATTTTTTTACAGTGAAGCTGTCCTTGGATCAGAATTAAGTTAGATTTTTTTCTCTTTTAAAGCATGCAAAAGCGTTGTAATTTTTTCCCTGAAATCTAATTCTGTAAAAGGTTTTTGTATGTAAGCAGATGCACCGAATTCTAGAGCTTGCAGTATAGAGTCCTTGTCAGCTTCAAATGTTAACATAACAAACGTTACGCTGTCATATTTACTTTCGGCGCGGCATTGCTTAAGGAGTTCAATTCCTGTTACTTCTGGCATGTACCAATCTAGTATAACAACTTCATACTGCCTGTCTGCAGTTTTGGCACTTAGCATATTATATGCAACTTCACCATTTTCTGCCTGTTCTATGTTTTCTCGCTCGGCTCCGATTGCACACAAGGCATCTTGAACAACTTTTCTTAATAATTTGTGATCATCTACTACTAAAAACCTAATGCCTGAACCAATATCAACTTCCAATTGTGCATCTCCAAATAATAACTCGCTATCATAACCATTAGACCACAAGCAAATTTACAGTCAATAAGTTTTGTAAAAAATAGAGTCCGTGCCAAATGAATGTTTTTCCATGATATCTAGATGAGTTAAGGCTGAAAATGAAATGCATAAAATATATTTTTTAGCCGGATAGGGAAGGTTTTGGGCAGGCAAAACCATTTAAAAAATGTCAATTGCGTGTAATGATAGAACATTATACTGGTTTTTGAGGGGGAAATAGAAAAATAGTTATATGAATGGTTGAGTTTTTGGGAGTGTTAATGTTTATAATGTTTCATTATTTACTTTTATTTTGCTCGTCCATGTTGGCTTATGGCCGTTCTAGCTTTTCTTTCTTCTACAGCACGTCTCTTTTGTACTACTGAGTTATATGTCGGAAGTGTTTTTATCTGTTCTATAACGTTTGCCTTATGAGTCATTGTTTTATCGATCTTCTTAGGTGATAGTGAATTTTCTATAGAAGTTATTATTAAAGTATTCTCTTCTGCTAACATCCAAGAAGGATCATCTGACATTCGAGGCTGGTTTCTGTTTGTAGCCTCCAGAGCCCTCAATTGAATTTTATTTTCCATCTTGGAGAAGTATTTCTTTTGGCAAGCCTTTTGCCGTTCTGTTTCCTTTTCTAGGAAATCCTTCAACTCTTCTTTCGCTTTTTGCAAATCTAATGAAACTTTTGTCATGATGCATTAATCTTACTTGATGTGAATTATTTAAATTAAAAAATTAGCGAGGCGATAAATATCATGTATTTTGGAGCGTGTCTATCTGCGATATAAGTATGAAGTTGATTTTTACTGTTTTATAAAATTACCGGAAATTAAAGAAGCTTATAAGATTTTCCCCTTTACAAATATGGCTTGAATTGGTTACAAGGCCTTGAGATTAATTAATAAATATCCGAAATATCATAATATGCACTTCCAATTACTCACCCTTTTTCCTGAAATGTTCCCAGGAATGCTAGGCCACTCGCTAGCAGGAAAGGCTTTAGAGAAGGGAATATGGGACTATGAGGCCATAAATATAAGGGATTATGCACAAGATAAGCATAAAACCGTTGATGGCTCACCTTTTGGGGGTGGTGCAGGTATGGTGATGAGAGCGGATGTGCTAGGCGCTGCCATTGAAAATAATGTAAAAAGCGATGCAAAACTCATATACATGTCCCCGCGTGGTAAGATTATTACACAAAAGCAAATATATGAGCTTGCAAATTGTAAAAATATTTCTATAATATGCGGCAGGTTTGAGGGTGTTGACGAGCGTGTCCTTGAAGAATTTGGCGCTGAGGAAATGAGTGCCGGTGATTTTATTCTCTCTGGCGGAGAAGTTGCCGCGCAGGTTCTGATGGATGCTTGCATAAGACTACTACCCGGCGTAGTGGGTAATTTTGAGACCCATGCAGAGGAAAGTTTTGGGCAAAGTGCAGATTGTGCTGGACTTCTTGAATATCCTCTATATACAAGACCAGAGAATTGGCGTGGGCGAATTGTGCCTGATGTGCTGCTTTCCGGTCATCATGCTAATGTAGACAAATGGCGGTTAGAAAAAGCAATAGAGGTAACCAGGCAAAAAAGGCCTGATCTTTTTGAAAAGTATTTAGCTAAGAAACAAAGTTCAGATAAATAAACGAGGCAGAAAATGACTAATTTGTTACAGAAATATGAAGAGGGCCAGGTTGCAAGGCTAAGTTCTGGTAAAGAAATGCCAGATTTTAGAGCTGGAGATGTGGTTCGTGTTCGCGTGAAAATAGCAGATGGTGCTTCTGAGCGTATACAGGCTTTTGAAGGTCTTTGTATTGGAAGAAAAAACAGAGGTATGGCTTCTGCTTTTACCGTTCGTAAAATTAGCCATGGTGAAGGCGTTGAGAGGATTTTCCCTCTTTACTCACCACGTATTGATGGTGTTGAAATAGTTCGTCGTGGTGTTATCCGCAGGGCTAAATTATATTACATGCGTGACCTTACTGGTAAGGCTGCAAGGATTCAGGAAAAGCGTGAGACTATTGCTAGTGATGCAGCAGGAGATGCTGAAGCTGCTGCACAACAGTTGGCTAAAAAAGCAGCAAAAGCTGAGAAAAAGGCTGCTAAAGCTGAAAGGAAAGCTGCTCCTAAGGAAGCTAAAAAAGAAAGGAAGCCTAAGAAGAAAGCTGAATCTAAGTAATCTTCTTCATAAAGAATCTGTAAAAGGCGCTTACTTCTAACCAGGCAAGCGCCTTTTTTGATAAAAGGTATGGTATGGTAGATGTAGGACCAAATGCTAGCGCTGATATCGGTGATACTAATAAACCGGCGCATCAAGTTATTCCAGAAGTGCAGTATAAAATATGGCTGGCACAAGATACTATAAGCCCTAAAACTGCCAAAAAATCTTATGATGAAAAGCATGATGAGAAAGCAAGGTCTTTTGTAGAGGCCGGCTGGGCACAGGCAGTTGCAAAAAACCCAAAAATGACAAATGGTTCAAAGGCTATCTTTTATACGAAAGAAGGTGCTGATTCCAATACATTAAAAATTGTGGCAAGCGATTATGCCCATTTTATAGCCGCCCTGAAGAAAGATAAGCCTGAAGATATTAAATTAAGGCCACATTTTGCGACTGGCGTTGCAGTTGCTTGCATAACCAGTGATGGTCATGTTATTGTTGGCAGCAGGGATGCAAACCGCGATAAAAAAGACCCCACCCAATTTCCGGCACAATTCCCATGTGGATTTATAGATACAGATCAAGCATTTTATGAGCAGATTAAAAACAGGAAAGGTTTGCACGATACGATAGTGCAAAATGGCTTGAGGGAATTACAAGAAGAGGTATTTAATTTTCAAGAGGCTGGAATTGAAATTAGGAACCCACAGTTTATTGGCGGTATTTATAAAACGCAAACGTGGCCAAGCAAAGAAACCGGGCAAAAAGAAATTTTAAATTTCAAGACCTTAGTAGTTAAATGCGAAGTTGATATAACTTTTGCAGAACTTGAAGCAATGAGGCAGGCAAAACCGCCCATAGACCATCATGAAATGGTCACGATGGGCGCTGTTAAGTCAGCAGATGTTATGGGGATGAATCCAGAATCCACAGTTTCACTGGAAGGAAAAAAACGTCAGTTCGTTGCGGAACACGGATATGCATTGCCTTTGCTTGCAGCGCATTTGCGGTCGCAGGATAAAGGCCAAGGAATGGTCAGGTAATTTACAATAGGACAGGTTTAAAAAATGCCAAAAACACTATACGACAAAATATACGCAGGCCATTTGGTGGCGGAAGATTTAATATATATTGACCATCATTTAATTCATGAAGTTACCAGCCCACAAGCTTTTGAAGGTTTGCGCCTTAGTAGCCGTAAAGTTCGCAGGCCTGAAGCTTGCCTTGCTGTGGCAGACCATAACGTGCCAACCACACCAGACCGTCTTAAGGGAATTAAGGATGAAACATCGCGCATTCAAGTGCAAACTTTGGAAGATAATTGCAAAGAATTTGGTATAACTTATTTCAAAATGGATGATAAGCGTCAGGGAGTTGTTCATATTGTTGGTCCAGAAGAAGGTTTCACGCAGCCTGGCATGACTATAGTTTGTGGTGATAGCCACACCTCTACCCATGGCGCTTTTGGAGCCTTGGCGTTTGGTATTGGAACTAGTGAAGTTGAGCATGTGCTTGCAACGCAAACACTGATACAAAAACCTGCAAAAAACATGCGTATTAACGTCACTGGCAAGTTGCAGCCTGGCGTTACCGCAAAGGATATAGTTCTTGCCATAATTGGCAAAATTGGTACTGCAGGTGGTACTGGCTATGTTATTGAATATACTGGCGAAGTTATTAGAAGCCTTTCTGTGGAAGGCCGTATGACAGTTTGTAATATGTCAATTGAAGCTGGCGCGCGCGCTGGACTTATTGCGCCTGATGAGAAAACTTTTGAATATATTAAAGGCCGCCCAATGGCGCCAAAAGCAGCTGATTGGGATCAAGCAGTAGCATATTGGAAAACACTGCCATCTGACGCTGGCGCAAAATATGATGCGGAAGTGACTTTAAACGCTGATGAAATTATCCCGCAAGTTACCTGGGGCACAAGCCCGCAGGATGTTCTGCCGATCACTGGAGTTGTGCCAAACCCTGCGGATATTAAAGACGAAAATGTACGCAACAGCGTGATTCGCTCGATTGAATATATGGGATTGACTGTTGGCACTAAGCTTACAGATGTTACAATTGATAAAGTGTTCATTGGATCGTGCACCAATGGACGTATTGAAGACTTCCGCGAGGCGGCAAACATAGCCAAGGGACGCAAGGTGGCTTCTAATATCAAATTGGCGATGGTTGTTCCTGGCTCTGGTTTGGTAAAAGAGCAGGCGGAAGCTGAAGGTTTGGATGAAATATTTATCGCTGCAGGTTTCGAATGGCGCGAAGCTGGATGTTCTATGTGTTTGGCAATGAATGCCGATAAGTTAGAGCCGGGCGAGCGTTGTGCTTCAACTTCAAACCGTAATTTTGAGGGCAGGCAAGGGCGCGGTGGCCGCACACATTTGCTAAGCCCAACAATGGCTGTGGCGGCGGCAATTAAAGGTAAATTAGCTGATGTGAGGGATTTGTAATGCAAAAATTTAACCAATTAACTGCAATAGCAGCGCCGATGCCGATAATGAATATCGACACAGACATGATAATTCCAAAACAATTCCTTAAAACGATTAAGCGCACAGGACTTGGTGAAAAAGGTCTGTTTAATGAAATGCGTTTCACTCCTGAAGGCGTAGAAATTAAGGATTTTATACTGAACCGCGAGCCATACCGCAAGGCCGGCATTATTGTTGCTGGTGCAAATTTTGGTTGTGGCTCTTCGCGTGAGCATGCACCTTGGGCGCTGCTCGATTTTGGCATACGCTGCATTATAGCGCCAAGCTTTGCAGATATTTTCTATAATAATTGCTTTAAAAACGGCATATTACCAATAGCTATTCCGCAAGAACAAGTTGATAAATTGCTTGATGATGCAAGCCGTGGTGATAATGCCCGCATTACTGTTGATTTAGAAAAGCAGGAAATTTCAGGGCCAGATGGCGGAGTTATCAAATTCAATATTGATGCATCCAATAAGAAATGCCTGCTTGAAGGGCTTGACGATATTGGCCTAACCATGCAGAAAACTGGAAATATAGATAGTTTTGAAGCAGCGGATAAAATTACAAAACCGTGGCTTTATATTTAGTGAAAACTCCCTCTCCCTGAGGGAGAGGGAGTTTAAAAAAAATTAATATGAAGGTTGAGTAGATGACAGAAGTAAAGAAAATTCTAGTTCTCCCAGGTGATGGGATTGGTGTTGAGGTAGCAACTCAAGCGGTGCGGATTTTGGAATGGCTGGGATCTAATGGTCATGGTAAATTCAAAATTGAATATGGCCTTATCGGCGGCGCGGCATATGATGAAACCGGCAATCCTCTTCCGCCAGAAACTATTGCAAAAGCAAAAGCTTCTGATGCTGTTTTGCTTGGCGCGGTTGGCGGTGTTAAATGGGAATCTCTGGATATTTCGGTTCGTCCTGAAAAAGGCTTGCTTAGCATACGTAAGGCGTTGGAATTATTTGCTAATTTACGTCCCGCTATAGTTTTTGAAGAACTTTCTGATGCATCAACTTTGAAGAAAGAAGTAGTTAGTGGCCTCGATATAATGATCCTTCGTGAGCTTACCGGAGATATTTATTTCGGCCAGCCACGTGGTGTTGAAACGCTGCCAAATGGTGAGAAGCGTGGTTTTAATACTATGGAATATACCACCCATGAAATTCACCGCATAGCGCGTGTGGCATTTGATCTTGCGAAAAAGCGCAATGGCAGGGTTTGCTCGGTTGATAAAGCTAACGTATTGGAATGTACAGAATTCTGGCGTGAAGAAGTAAAAAAAATCCACGATAGCGAATATCCTGAAATTGAATTATCGAATATGTATGTTGATAATGCTGCCATGCAGCTTGTGCGTAACCCAAAGCAGTTTGACGTGATGGTTACGGGCAATATTTTCGGCGATATTTTATCAGACTGCGCGGCTATGCTAACAGGTTCTCTTGGCATGTTGCCTTCAGCATCGCTTGGCAAGCCGGGAACCCCAGGACTTTATGAGCCGGTGCATGGTTCTGCGCCTGATATAGCAGGCAAGAACCTTGCTAACCCAATTGCCACAGTTTTAAGCTTGGCCATGCTGCTGCGTTATAGTTTTGATATGAAAAACGAGGCTGATCTTGTTGAAAGTTCAATCAAGAAAGTGTTGGCAGATGGTTTCCGCACTGGCGATATTATGCAAGAAGGCTGCAAGAAACTTGGTACTATAGAAATGGGCGATGCAATAATTAATGCACTTCAGTCTTTATCAGGCAAGGAAAAAGCTGCCTAGTTTTTTAGATAGTGTCAGTTGTCAGTGTCAGTTGTTAGAATTAGTAAAAAATACTTACTAACGCTGAGAACTAACACTGACAACTTGAAATGGAGCTACTCCAGCTCATCAATAAATTTAGAAATCACATCAAGTCCGCCCTGCCAGAATTTTGGGTTGCTCGAATCAAGGCCAAATGGGGCAAGCAGCTCCTTGTGGCGCAGTGTGCCGCCAGCTTCAAGCATGGTTATATATTTCTCAGCAAATCCTTTGGGTTGTTTCTCGTAAACCATATATAGCGAATTTACTAAACATTCGCCGAACGCATAAGCATAAACATAAAATGGTGAGTGAATAAAATGCGGGATATAAGACCAATAATATTTATACTCATCCTCAAATTTTATGCCTAAACCAAGCGATTCTTTTTGCACATCGATCCATATTTTATTTATAGTATCTGTGGCAACTTCACCGTTTCTTCGTGCGTCGTGAACGCGAGTTTCAAACTCACAAAAGGCTACCTGACGCACCACGGTGTTGAGCATATCCTCAACTTTTCCGGCAATCATTAGCTTGCGCTGTTTTTCTTTTTTCTCGCGCGAAAGCAGGCCTCGGAAAGTAAGTTGTTCACCAAAAACTGACGCGGTTTCCGCTAAAGTTAGCGGTGTATCCGCCATAAGCGCACCTTGTTTGCTTGACAAGACCTGATGCACGCCATGGCCAAGCTCGTGGGCAAGGGTCATCACATCGCGTGTGTTGCCCTGATAATTCATCAATATATATGGGTGGGCTGAAGGAACAGTTGGATGGGAGGAGGCACCGGATTCTTTGCCCTTGCGCACAGCAGCATCAATCCACTCTTCATCAAAAAAACGCTTACCTATTTCGCCCATTTTAGGTGAAAAATCGGTGTATGATTGGAGTACAATTTCTACGGCTTCATGCCAGGGTATATCGGCGGTTTTACCTCCAGGAAGAGGAGCATTCCTATCCCAATAATTCAATTTCTTTTTACCCAGCCATTTTGCTTTGATTTTATAGTAGCGGTGCGAAAGGTTGGAATAATTCGCCTTTACTGTACTAATTAGCGCCTCGGTTACTTCATCTTCAATCAAGTTGCTGATATTGCGCGATGAAATAGGCTGCGGGAAACCACGCTTTTTATCTTCAATTTCCTTATCTTTTGCCAATGTGTTGGTAATGAAAGCAAATGTTTTAATGTTTTTACCAAGGGTTTTGCCGATTGCTTTTGCTGCTGTTTTACGGGCTTGTGCTTTTGGTGAGGAGAGTAAATGGAATGCTTCAGACGACCCCAATTTTTTCTTGCCCACTTTAAATTCAAGGCTAGCCAGGGTTTCATCAAAAAACCTGCTCCAGCTATGGCGGCTGGTGATGCTTTTTTCGTGCAGTATTTCCTCAACTTCGTCAGCAAGCTGGTATTTACGCATGACCCTAACATCGCGCAGCCAGGGCCTATAATGCTGCAATTTTTTAGAAGCGGCAAATTTAGTTTCTAAATCCTGATCACTGATTTTGTTAATCTCCAGTGGTAGGAATAATATATGGGTGGAGAGTTCATTAATTTTCTCTGACATATCCTGATAAAAAGCAGTGTTCTGTGCTTTGGATAAATCACCGGCATAAAGCAGGTAAGCATAGGACATAATACGCCCCATAACATCCTGCATATCCTCATATTCTTTTAAGACGGCGGCTAGTTTATCGCCAGATATATCAAGAATTTTGCCCTTATATGATTTGGCGAATTTTTTTGTAGTTTCGGTTATTGAGGTAAGGTCACGCTTAATTTCCGCGCAATCTTTGGCGCTATAGAGGTCTTTTAAGTTCCATGATGGAGGGGTCTTGGTTTTCTTGGTCATAGTGCCATACCTTGGTTTGGAGATATATTTTATTTCAGTATACCCAAACCATAGCACTAGCCAATGTTAAACTTCAATATCTATATTATGTAAGGGGTTTGGTGGAAGGTTTTTCTTTGTTATTGCTTGTGGGGAAGTTGTGTCAGAATCATCGTTTGCTTCGATGATTACTTCATCAACTATTTCTTTATCTTTGTGCTCGTCTTTATGCTGCTGGCCGCCGCCTTGGTGGTGAGGATTTTTCTCCGCCACTTGTGGCTTGGTCACCCTTGAATTTATGGGCGGAAGTGGTGAGAGTGTTTCAACCATTTTATTCCATCTATAATTGTACTGTAGTAAGTATAAACTTTATATGCTATATTTGCAAGTATTCCTTATTTAAGTTGCTGGTTTATAACATGAAAATAATTTTAATGATACTTCTTTTTGTTGCGCCAAACATCGCAAGGGCGCAAATGCTAGATTGGCATTTGGTGGAAACGCCAACTTTAAGCCCGCCCAAGATTTATGGAACATATTCAGCAGGTTGCATGGATGGCGGCATAAAACTTCCTTCAAGAGGAGAGGGGTATATTCAGGGCGATGTGCATGATAACCGCGCCTATGGTCAGCCAGAATTAATTAATTATATTGCAAAATTAGGCAGGGAAGTAAGTAGCATAGAAAGAACCCTTATAATAGGTGACCTTGCCAGCCCGCGCGGTGGCCCAGCGCCAATTACCAGCTCCCTTCACCAAAGCCATCAAACCGGCCTTGATGTTGACATATGGCTCGGAAGCGCAAAAAACTCTGAAAATGCCAATAAAATCAGGCAAGTTTCAATGGTTGATAAAAATGGCTCTGGAATTACTAAAAAATATTGGGGTGATTCTGAAGTTGAAATTCTTGCGCGCGCGGCATCTTTTTCTGAGGTGGATAGGATTTTTGTCAATCCGGTCATAAAAAGGGAGCTATGCAGCAAACATGCAGGAGAAGAATGGATGCATAAAATCCGCGCATGGTGGGGGCATGTTGGGCATTTTCATGTGCGGTTAAAATGCCCGCCAAATAACCCGGATTGCACAATGCAAAAACCAGTGCCAGATGGTGACGGTTGCGGAGAAGAGCTTGCCTGGTGGTTTTCAGATGATGCAAAATTGACTAACTCAAAGTTTGAGCCACGAAAATATCCTGTATTACCAAAGGAATGTAAGGCAGTTTTTGAATTAAGATAGTATGCAACAATACTTAAAGTCTTTATTTTTAACTATAAAACCAATGTTTTTCTGAAATATATATGTTTTTAAGAGTTCTTAATATTTATTGTATTCTTATTTGCCTGGAAAGAATCCTTTATAAACAACATGTTATGCGCGAGCATAAAAAATATTTAATTATTTCCTTATTGTAAAGAAACTTTAATATTTTTCATATATTATCGGTTGTATGGAAGGCGCGTTACTTAAGTTGAATAAAACGTACTGAAAGTAAGAGTTAAAGTTTTTAAGTGCCTTTGTATTTTAATGACTTTGACAATTTTAATTAAAAATTTGGAGATAAATAAATGAGTGTTTCTTTACAAAAAAATTCTTCAGCAATAGGAGCTTGGAAAATCACGGCATGCTTTATGCTTGCAATTGTAGCTGTAATGTTGCCTGAGCTCGCTGCTGCTGGTACAACTCTTTCTGTTAACAATAGCGGAACTCCAGATTCTAACAACATATCAGTAGTTCTATGTAACGTGATATTGCTTTTGCAAGGTAACATTGCTCGTGGTATAGCTGCAGGTGGTGTGATCTTCCTTGGTTTCTCACTATTCCTTGGTAAGATATCTTGGGGTACTGCAATGGCTCTTGGTATTGGCCTTGGTGCAATCTTCGGTGCACAGCAAATTGTGAACTTGGCAAGCGGTGGCGGTTCTAGCTTAAACTGTTCATAAGAAGAATTATAAGAGTTTTTATAAAATACCCCGCAGAATACTCTTGCGGGGTATTTTTTTGTATATTGAGTTATATATGAATTTATTTCCTCTGACTTGATTGTTACTAATGGGCGCAGTATGTTAATAAGACTGTAAGATCTTTAAATATTGGTCTTTCATAATGCATGTTAATTTATATTAAATAACTTCAAGTTTAAAATGTTCGATTTTTCCATTTCAGAATTTTCTTTGGTTACTTTAGCAGCCTTAATCCTTATTGGGCCAGAAGAGCTGCCTGGCATTATAGGGACTATCCGCAATATAAGCCGGAAATCACGCAGTTTGCTTAAGGAATTTACCGATTCTATTATGGAAATGGAAGATGTTAATGGCATTAAAGACGAAGTCAGGAAATTAAACGACGATATAAAGAAAATTACAGGAGAAGATGGTAAGCTTTACGAATCTTATGATATTGCAGACATAATGCCAGAGATTGAAAAAGCTAAAATCGAGTCTTTACAACATAAACCAGAAATAGGCGAAGGTGAAAAACCGATGCACCCGCAACCGCCAGCAGCTCCATAATAATTATACTGCCCTTGCAGTCCATACAACTCGGCCTATTATTTCCAGCTCAGATATGTTGCATGTATAAGATTTGTATTTTGGATTATCAGGATAAATAAAAACCTCCCCAGTGCCATTTATGGGAACAAACTCCATCCGTCTTGCGATAGTTATAGAATTGTTTAGTAATATGAAAATGCCTGATTCTATAGGTGTTTTGCATGAATTATCAACAAGTGCAATGTCGCTATTTTTAATGCTTGGATACATGCCATCCCCACTTACTATAACCATATTTAAATTTTCCGGCATTGTTTTAAGCCGCTCAGTAACCCATGCTTTTTTGAATAAATAACTATCAGATTTTATAATATTTTTATCATTAGAATTGATCAATAACGGCACAGAAATGAAATCGCTATAAAGGCTGGTTTGCTCTGTTGTGTTTTTTGAACCAGAAAGCAAATATGATAGACTGACTCCAAGCGCATTAGCGATAGCTGAGATTTTTTTTGTGGTTGGATTTGCTGACCTTCCGCTTAAAAGATCGTATATGAAAGAACTGCCCACATTAGCCATACTCGATAGTTCTCTTGCGCTAATGCCTTGTCTTTCCATCTCCAGTTTTAATTTTGTGATCATAACCTTAATCTTAAAAATTATCTAAAAATAAAATATTGCCTTTTTATTATTAATCAACCTTAAAGTGTTAAGTCTATTATCACTAGCGTAATAGTTTAATTGTTTTGGAAAGTAGGCTATCTAAAGATTTTGGTAGTACGCAGCTTAAACCTATAGTAGAAATTATATTAGTGAATTGGTCTTTTGGTTAACTATTCTTTAAGTAATTATGGTTAGTATTGAATGGTGAGTGGAAATAATAATATGGTGGATATTTTGGAAATTGCGGAACTTCTTATGTCGAGATTGTGTCACGATCTGGCTGGACCTATCGGTGCAATTAATAACGGAGTTGAGTTGCTAAAAGACCCAAGCCCTGATTTGCATTCTGAGTCTGTAGAGCTTGTAGAAACAAGTGCCAGCGAAGCGGTTGCAAGGTTGCTTTATTTCAGGCACGCTTATGGATCGGGCCGGAATAGTGCAGGAATGGCGATGACCACAATAAAAGAGTTGGTGAATAACTTTTATAAAAATAAGAATATTACATTCGCCTGGCCTGAAACACATGGTGATTCAGATTCAATGAACTTAATCAAGAATGATATGGCTAAGTTGGTACTAAACATAATCCTAATAGTTGCAGCCGGCCTTATACACGGCGGTAGTATTACAATAAGAATTAAGAATCAGAGGAATAATTTAGGGGTAAAAGTGCGTGGTGAAGGAAAGGCTGTAAAATTACATGAATATCTTTCAGGGCCACTAGCAAATAATTTTAAGGAATCTGAAATTGATTCCAGAAATGTGCAGGCATGTCTTACTAGCATGTTGGCGGAGAGAATTGGCGGAAAAATTAAGACGGAAATCGGTGATAGCTTTGTAGAAATAGTTGCAAGTTAACAGAAGGATCAAGTTATGGATGAGTTGATAAAAGATTTCCTTATAGAAACAAAAGAGGGGCTTGAAATCCTTGATAATGAGTTGATTTCTCTTGAGAAGCGCACTGAAGATAAAGAAATTATAGGGAACCTCTTCCGTGTTATGCATACCATTAAAGGAACTTGCGGGTTCCTTGGTCTTTCTCGCTTAGAGCGAATTGCCCATGCAGGTGAAGATGTAATGGATAAAGTGCGTGATGGAGAATTAAAGATTACACCTGAGGTGATATCAATTATTCTGGAATCAGTGGATCATATAAGATCGCTTATTGCATATTTGGAAGAGCACGGAACAGAGCAGGTTGGAGACGATACAGTTCTTATTTCTAAAATCAGAGGATTTTTGGCTATTGAGCTAGAAAATGCCCATAAATCAAATAAAATAGACGAATCCCATACAAGCAATGTTGAGAATGAGGAAGGTAGTTCATCTAACATTTTAGATGAAGAGTCTGAAGAAGAAATATCTAAAAAACTCAAAACAAATGGCCCTCTTGCGAATGATAGTAACGAATTGCAGGCAATATTTGACGCAACACCATGCCTTGTTGATATGTCACCAGTTAATGGCAAGCAACAAAAAGAAGCTTTAATCGCATCAAAATTAGCAGTTAATAATGATGACCATAAAAAAGCCGCTACTGGTCAATCAACGATCAGGATCAATATAAATGTGTTAGAAGAGCTTATGCAGTCTGCAAGTGAGCTAGTGCTTACACGCAATCAGTTATTACAGTTGCTTCGTACAGCAGAAGGAAGTGTTTTTACAGCCGCATTACAAAGATTGAATAACATTACGACAGAATTGCAGGAAGGGATTATGAAAACCCGTATGCAACCTGTAGGAAATGCCTGGACAAAATTACCACGTATTGTACGTGACCTAAGCATGGAGCTTGGTAAAAAAATTGAACTTAAAATGACTGGTGAGGAAACTGAGCTCGACAGGCAGCTGCTTGAGATGATTGGTGACCCACTTACGCACATGATCAGGAATTCTGCCGATCACGGCATAGAAATGCCAGGAGTGCGTAAGGCACTTGGTAAATCGGAAACAGGTACAATAAACATTAATGCATTTCATGGCGGTGGCTACATTATTATTGAAATTATTGATGATGGCAAAGGTATAAATCCTGAGTTGATAAGAAGAAAGGTTATTGAAAAAGGGTTGGTAGCAGAAGCTATTGCGATGAACATGACAGAAACGCAAATATTGCAATTCATATTTGCTCCAGGCTTCTCCACCGCTGAAAAGATTACTTCCGTTTCAGGCCGCGGAGTTGGGATGGATGTGGTAAAAAATAATATCGAGAAAATAAGTGGTACTGTAGAGCTGGAATCTGACGTAGGTAAAGGTTCTAAATTTATTATAAGGATCCCACTAACATTGGCGATAATGCCGGTGTTAAAGCTTGAAGTTGGTACTCATAAATTTGCAATACCACAAATAAATGTGCGTGAGGTTGTAAGAACTGGTAATAGAAACCAGTTTCATATTGAAGCCCTTGATAATAGTCTTGTACTGAGGCTTCGCGGAAGGCTTTTGCCACTTGTTAGCCTGGGTAAGACCCTTGGAATAGGTGGTGAGCTAAATAAGGAAGAAGGCAATTTTGTAATTATATGCGAACTTGGCAATTTCAGCTTTGGCGTGATAGTTGATAAAGTACTAGATACTGAAGAAATTGTTGTAAAACCTGTATCGCCAATACTTAAATCCATCACAATTTATTCGGGAAGCACAATACTTGGTGATGGCGGTGTTATATTAATACTTGAGCCAAATAGTTTGGCAAAAGCAAGTGGTGAGATGACAAGTGCCTCGCAGAATATGTTGGATGAAGAAGTAAAAGAAGATGAAGAATTGCAAAAATCAAGTTTTGTTATTTTCAAAGCTGGTGATTCAACCCCTAAGATTGCGCCACTTGAATTGCTTTCCCGTCTTGAAGAAATTGACGCCTCAAAAATTGAACATTCGCATGGGGTGCCAGTAGTTCAGTATAGAGGTGAGTTAATGCGTTTGATAAGTATTGATCCAAACTATCAGTTCCCAAAAGAGGGTGTACAGGAGCTTCTTGTGGTAAACGATGGTAAGTTTTATATGGGGCTTGCTGTTGAGAAAATCCTGGATATCGTGAAAACCCCAGTCACCAAACCAATAGAAGATGGTGGGGATGGTTTCTTGGGTTCAATAGTTATAGATAATAAAACATGCGATATTGTGAATTTATCTTATTATTTTAAAAAGCTATTTTCCGAGCATGGTGAGGAGAAAGTTGAAAATTTGGTTGGTAATAAAGATACAAAATTGCTTTTAGTTATTGATGATAGTCCATTCTTCAGGAAATTTATTCCACCTGGATTAGAAGCCGCTGGCTATACAGTTAATACCGCTGCAAATGGTAAGGATGGAATGGCAAGGCTTGAAAGCGGAAGGCAATATGCTGCTATCATTACTGATCTTACAATGCCTGGTATGAACGGCAGGGAGCTGGCTGCATTATGTAAACAAAAGAGTAATTTAAAACATATTCCGATTATAGCCCTTTCTTCTGATCAAGATGGTATGAACGATTTTGAGAGCGGCAAAATTTATGGTATTGATGCATTTGTTCCAAAAACACATCACCGCGAGCTTATAAAAATTCTTGATGAATTAGTGAATCATAAGGAGAAAGTTGTATGAGCGATGAAGTGATGACAGATCGTGGTGTTGAATCTTTAAGCCGTGCCAAGGAAATCAATAAATTTGTTACAGTAAAGATTAATAATCAGATTTTTGCAGTTTCTGCTCTTGGTGTTGAAGATGTTTTATTGCCACAAAAAATCACTCCTGTACCTCTTGTTTCCTCTGACATAGTTGGGTTGCTTAATTTGCGTGGTAGGGTTGTAACAGCAATTGACCTGCGTGTAAAAATGGGCATGCCTCCCGCCGAAGGCCGTATGAATAATAAAAGCATAGTTATAGAGTTTGAAGATAATTTGTATAGTTTTATTGTTGATGAAGTTACAGGTGTTTGTGATATTCCAACGTCTGAAATAGAGCACGTGCCTGAGAATTTATCTGAGAGCTGGAAAGAATATTGTATCGGGATTTTTAAGTTAGAAAAAGAGCTGATGGTTATAGTTAATATAGAAAGTTTGTTACACCAAAATCAAAGTAGCGAGTAATTTATGGAAAAGAAATTATGCATGGTTGTAGATGATTCGGGGGTAGTGCGTAAAGTCAGCCGAAGAATACTTGAATCACTTGGCTATGAAGTGGTCGAGGCAGAAGACGGCAAAATAGCACTCGCAGTTGCCGAACAGCATAACCCTACTCTTATACTACTTGACTGGAATATGCCAGTTATGTCGGGAATTGATTTCCTGCGAGAGTTTAGGAAGAAGAAAGATATGAACACTGTGAAAGTGATATTCTGCACGACAGAGAATGACATTACTAAAATTATGACAGCAATGGAAGCTGGTGCAAATGAATATATAATGAAACCATTCGATGAAGAAATAATAAAAACTAAATTGACACAAATGGGTTTGCTTTAGTTTCTTTAGAAAATTGAATGGTTTGGGGTTGTAATATGGATTTCCCATATAAGGTTATGATAGTTGATGACTCGGTGTCTATAAGGAGAATACTCCGCACGATGCTGAAGGATGCTCCATTTGTAAGAGTGGTCGGTGAAGGCGAAAATGGAAAAATTGCTATCGATCTTGCGCGTCTTTTGCAGCCTGAGATAATATTGCTTGATATAGAAATGCCAGGTCTGGATGGTATTTCGGCATTGCCGCATATTTTAGAGGCATCGCCTTTTTCCCAAATTATTATGGTTTCCACTCTTACAGAACGAAATGCTTCGATAAGCATTAAGGCCTTGAATCTTGGAGCTGCTGATTATTTAAGGAAACCAGAGGCAGATATAGATAAAGAATTTTTTAAAATAGAATTATTAAGAAAAATTGAAACATTGGGCGAAGTAAGTAGGGAGAAGAAAACCGGTAAGTTCCCGCTTTCTCAACAAAAATTATATCCAGATGCAGGTTTTAGTGATGCTGCGCCCAAAGCTGTGGTTCCTATTGTTAGGCCTTTGATTGATAAATTCAGGCCAACTGCAGTTGCTATTGCAAGTTCAACTGGAGGGCCACAGGCATTGCAGGTTGTTTTTGATGGCCTGAAAGATAATATGCCTAAGTTACCAATATTTGTAACGCAGCATATGCCACCTGTTTTTACGAAATATCTGTCAGATAGCCTGGCATCCTCGAACTCTATAAAATGTTATGAGGCGCAAGATGGCATGGATGTGGAAAATGGATCGGTTTATATCGCTCCAGGTGATTTCCATATGACTGTTACGAATGCAACACGCGCAATCAAAATACAGCTTAGCAAAACTGCGCATGAAAATTTCTGCCGTCCTTCCGCAGATCCAATGCTAAGGAGCATTAAGGAAGTGTATGGCAACAAGGTTCTGGTAGTTGTGCTTACCGGAATGGGGCAGGATGGTTTGATGGGGGCGAGGTCTTTTGCAGATAGTGGCGGAGTTGTCATCGCTCAAGATAAAGCAAGTAGTGTTGTTTGGGGTATGCCGGGTGCGGTTTGTGAAGCTGGGATTACCAATGGTATATACCCTATTCAGCAAATAGCGCAACGTATAATAGAAATTTGTGAACAAAGGTAATATGAAATGCTTCTTGAGAAAAAAGATTTTGACACATTGACAGGCGCAATAAAAAAGTATTCTGGGATAGTCATTGGTCCTGATAAAGAATATTTATTGGAATCACGCCTTGTTCCAATCGCAAGGAAGCATGGTCTGGAAGACCTTTCCGAACTTGTGGCACATATGCAAAGAAAAACAGATGAAAATCTGCTCATTGAAATTATTGAAGGAATGACAACAAATGAGTCGTTCTTTTTCCGTGACTTTAAGCCTTTTGATTATTTGCGTGATAAATTAATGCCTGAATTACTTGCAAAGAATCCTACGCAAAATAAATTTAGGATATGGTCATCTGCATGTTCTTCTGGGCAGGAAGCTTATTCTGTAGCTATAACCTTGCTAGAAAGCCCTGCTTTTGCAGGTAAGTCATTTGAAATCGTGGGAACAGATATAGATAGTGCCATTGTCAAGAGGGCTAGTGACGCTTTATATTCACAATTTGAGGTTCAAAGGGGGATGCCAATTAGCCTTCTGCTAAAATATTTCCAGCAGGAAGGAGATCAGTGGCGTGTTAAGGATAATTTAAAAAAATATATAAAATTTGAAAAATTTAATCTTCTTGATAGGCCCGATTTCGGAGCTTTTGATGTTGTTTACTGTCGTAATGTGTTAATATATTTCGATAGGGACACAAAAGAAAAAGTATTAAAAAATATCTCAACGGCAATGTTGCCAAATTCTTTTCTTTTAACAGGAGCAGCGGAAAGCCTTATGGGTCTTGATGTTCCTTTTTTAGGGGTAGAGGGGCTGGTGAATACTTTCAGGTTGAAGTAGTATATAAATAATGCCTTTTAAATCTCAACAATTTTTAGCTATATATTATGAGCCTAGATAAGATTAAAGAATATTTCAGTATAAACAATATAGATGAAGTGCAAAAGGAGCTTGCGGCATTACCTTCTTCTATTGGTACTATTTATTTACGGTATTATAATATTGATACCGAAGAGAAAATAAATGCTTTAAAGTGTTTGCCGCAAAGTGTAAAGGACCTAAAACTCTCCGGCAATGGTATAGATACAGTCGAAAAAATAAACGCTTTGCAAAGCCTGCCTTCAGGTATCAAATCTTTGGACCTTCACAATAATGACATTAATAGTGTAGAAAAAATAGCGGCTCTTCAATGTCTCCCAGAAAATATAGATACTTTGAACTTGCGTTATAATAATATCGACTCTCCTGAAAAAATATCAGCGCTAAGATATTTACCAAAATCTATTATAAAACTTAAACTCGGCGGCAACCATATTAATACCGTTGAAAAAATCGAGTCTTTGCGTTATCTGCCTGCAAACATTACTTGGTTGAGGCTAAGGAATAATGATATTGCAACGATTGAAAAATTAGTTGCTCTGAAGAATTTGCCTGCATCTATAACACATCTTGACCTTCAGCAAAATCACATTAATACAGAGGGTTGTATACATGCCTTGCAATATTTGCCATCAACAATCACCAGTCTTGATATTGGCAATAATGGCATTAATGAGGAGGATGTAATAAGTGCACTGCAATATTTGCCAAAAACAATAAAGATACTTAATCTGCGCCATAATAATATTAATAGTGTCGATTTACTTAAAGCACTTTTTCAGTTACCAAAAACTGTTAATACCCTTATCCTTGATGATAATAATATTTCTTCAGAGGCGGTTATAAATGGATTGCGTTTTATCCCAAGTGGTGTGACAAAGCTTCATCTTGAGAATAATAATATTAACACTATCCAGAAAATATTAGCATTGAAGAAAAATTTACCTGCGAATATCACCATTATTAATCTTGCTAATAATGGTATAGACACTCCTGAAAAAATTGCTTCTTTGGGTGATTTTACCGCCAGAATTATAAGATAGTGAAAAATAACAAAAAAGCGCGTTTCAGACAGCCTGTATACTTTTCAGTGCTCTAATTAAAAAGCCGTTCTTAATTGATTTAAGTGAAAAATTGTATAAGTTGCAATTTTAGATAATGTTTTCGATATATTCTTGATTTTTTCTCAAAAACGTTTTAGTGTGCGTTGCATTTGTTAATTATGATGAAAAATTATGTCTAAGCAAAATAAAGATAGAAGGCCTTTATCCCCGAATCTGGGGATATATAAGCCTCAAATTACCTCAGTTCTTTCCATAACCCACCGCATTACCGGTTTTGCCCTTTATATTGGCGTAATATTGCTGGCATGGTGGATTTTTGCGAATGTTTACGGTTGTGCTGCTTGTGTTAATCCGTTAATTGCATCTACCCTTGGGCGCATACTTCTTATGCTCTGGAGCTTTGCATTATTTTATCACATGCTTAACGGCATAAGGCATTTGTTCTGGGATATGGGTAAAGGATTTGAAATTAAAACAGTTAATAGAACCGGGATACTGGTTGTTAGTGGCGCTGTAATTATGACGTTGCTTAGCTGGTGGTCTGGAATGAATGGCGGGTGGTAAGTAATCTGTTGTAAATTTTGGGTTTTTATTTAAATCGTCTCAATTTTTATCTGCTGTTAGCTAACCATAACCAACTAAATATTAAGGATGTTTTATGGATTTGCGTTCTAATTTAAGTAAAGCAAGAGGGCTTGGTTCTGCGCATGAGGGTGCGCATCATTGGTGGATGCAGCGCGTTACGGCGATAGCTCTGATACCTCTAGTGTTATGGTTTGTTTCGTCGGTAATTAAGGCAACTTCAATACATGGTGTTAATGGGGTAATGTACTTGCTTGCCTCTCCAGTTAATGCAATAGCAATGGTTTTGTTAATCGGTGCGGCGATATATCACGGCACTCTTGGTATTAAGGTTATAATAGAAGATTATGTGCATTGTCAGTGTGTTAATAAGATGCTGGATGTTTTAACAAGGTTAGTTGCAGTTGTTTCAATTGTAGCTGTAACTTTTGCTATATTGCTTGTGCATGTTAAAACTTATGATAATGCCGGGAAATTCCAGGCAGGTTTTTGGAGTGGTAAAAGCATTGGCTCAAAGTTAGATGAGACTACTGATGCCCCTGAACACCTTGAAAACTTTGAGACACCAGTAAAGAAGGCTCCTCAAGTAATAGATGTTGAAACACCGAAGGAATAGTTAGGAAAAAATTATGGCAAACCCAGCCTATAAAATTATAGAACATGAGTATGATGTCGTTGTTGTTGGTGCAGGAGGAGCTGGTCTGCGTGCAACTCTTGGCATGGCGGCCGCTGGACTTTCAACCGCCTGTATTTCAAAGGTTTTCCCAACCCGTAGTCACACTGTAGCCGCTCAGGGTGGTATAAGCGCTGCGCTTGGTAACATGGGTGAAGATGACTGGCGCTGGCACATGTATGATACAGTAAAAGGTTCAGATTGGCTGGGTGACCAGGATGCAATTGAATATATGTGCAAAAATGCTCCTGAGGCAATATTGGAGCTGGAGCGTTTTGGTGTTCCTTTTTCGCGCACAAAAGAAGGTAAAATTTATCAACGTCCGTTCGGTGGTATGACCACTGAGTATGGCGAAGGCAAAGCCGCTCAGCGTACTTGCGCCGCGGCTGACCGTACCGGACATGCTATTTTGCATACTCTTTACACACAATCACTGAAGCATCAGGCAAAGTTTTTCATAGAATATTTTGCCCTAGATTTAATTATGGATGATGAAGGCGTTTGCCGCGGTGTTATGGCCTGGAATTTAGAGGACGGCACTTTGCATCTTTTCCGCGCACATGAAGTTGTGCTGGCTACTGGTGGTTATGGAAGGGCTTATTTCTCATGCACATCAGCGCACACATGCACTGGGGATGGCGGGGCGATGATTCTTCGTGCCGGCCTGCCATTGCAGGATATGGAGTTCGTGCAGTTCCACCCAACCGGAATTTATGGTTCTGGCTGCCTTATAACTGAGGGCGTTCGCGGTGAAGGCGGATATTTGGTGAACTCGGAGGGTGAGCGCTTCATGGAGCGTTATGCACCGCACGCAAAAGATTTGGCATCGCGCGATGTTGTTAGCCGCGCAATGACAATTGAAATTCGTGAAGGCCGTGGAGTTGGTAAAAAGAAAGACCATATTTATTTGCATCTGGATCATCTTGATGCGGAAGTAATACATAAGCGCCTTCCTGGAATTGCAGAGAGTGCAAGGATTTTCGCAGGTGTGGATGTAACAAAACAGCCAATTCCTGTTCTTCCAACAGTACATTATAATATGGGCGGAATCCCTACAAATTATCACGGTGAAGTGGTAACATTGAAAGGCAAAAACCCAGATCATGTTGTTCAGGGCTTGATGGCAATTGGTGAGGCTGGATGCGTTTCGGTGCATGGTGCTAACCGCCTTGGTTCAAATTCGCTGCTGGATTTAGTGGTGTTTGGCCGCGCTGCTGCTATAAGGGCGAGTGAAATTATAAAGCCTGGTCAGTCGCATAAAATATTGCCAGATAATATTTGCGATGCAGTAATAGCAAGGTTTGATAAAATCAGGAATTCTAAAGGCGCAAAAAACGTTGCAGATGTTAGGGCTGAAATGCAGGATGTTATGCAGAATAATGCAGCAGTTTTCAGGACTGAGGATACATTAGCAGAAGGCGTAAAATTGATTTCCGATGTTTATAAAAGCTATAAAGATATTGGAATCAAGGATCGTGGTTTAATTTGGAACAGCGACCTTGTTGAAGCCCTTGAGCTGGATAACTTGCTTGTTCAATCTGTTGTTACAATAAGTGCCGCGCATGATCGCAAGGAAAGCCGCGGGGCGCATGCTCGTGAGGATTATCCGGATAGGGATGATAAACACTGGCATAAACACTCGGTAACCTGGATTGATGAAAAAGGCAAAGTAAAAATAGGTTACAGGCCGGTTCACATGAACACACTCAGCAATGAAGTGCAGACCGTTCCGCTTAAGAAAAGAGTATACTAAAAAGGACGAAATAACATGGTGGAATTCGCATTACCAAGAAATTCAAAGGTACAAAAAGGCCGAGTTTATAAAGAGGCCAAGGGCGCAAAAAATATGCGCCGTATTAATGTGTACCGCTGGGACCCCGAGGATAATGATGCAAAAGGCGAGCCTAAAAACCCACGCCTCGATACCTATGAAATTGATATGGATAAATGCGGTCCAATGGTATTGGACGCGCTTATCAAAATAAAAAATGATGTTGATAGCACTCTCACTTTCCGCCGTTCATGTCGTGAAGGTATTTGTGGCTCATGCGCTATGAACATAGATGGCACAAACACGCTGGCTTGCATTAAGGATTGTAACGATGTTAAGGGTGACATTAACATTTACCCTCTGCCACACATGAAGGTTGTGAAGGATTTGGTGCCGGATTTAAATAATTTCTACGCACAGTACGAATCAATTCAGCCTTGGCTACAGGCAGATTCACCAGCCCCTGCAAGTTCAGAGCGCCTACAGTCTCCTGAAGATAGGGATAAGCTCGATGGGCTTTATGAGTGTATTTTATGTGCCTGTTGCGCAGCAAGTTGCCCGAGTTATTGGTGGAATTCAGATAAATATTTAGGCCCGGCAGTTCTTTTGCAGGCTTATCGCTGGATTATTGATAGTCGTGACGAAGCAACTGGTAAGCGCCTTGATGAGTTGGAAGACCCATTCAAACTATATCGTTGCCACACAATCATGAACTGCGCTAACACTTGCCCGAAAGGTTTAAACCCTGGCAAGGCTATTGCAGAAATCAAAAAATTAATGATTACGCGTAAAGGATAAGCAAGATAGTTCGCGGTTTGATCGTGCTGATTTTCTAAAGATAAAAAGATCAGTAAAGTTCAGGCCCTGCAAGGTGCTTGCCCCCGTCTAGGGTTATCATCTGCCCAGTCATTGATGGTGATGAGAGTATGAAAAGAAGTGCTCGGCATATTTCATCAGGGTCTGCACCAACGCTAAGTGGTGATGCTAACCTTGAGGCATTGAAGCGTTCCTGGCTCTCAAATTGGTTTGGTAATGTATTTCCAGGACCTATAGCATTAACTCTTACCCCACGTTTTGCTAGAGAATAGGCCAATTGTTGTGTTAGCGCCCAAAGACCAGCCTTACTTGCTGTGTATGAAATAAATTTCTCAGGGTAACGGAGTACCGCATAATCTAACATATTGATTATATTACCGTTAATTTGCGCTGGAAGTTGTTTTGTAAATTCCTGCATTAATATTGCTGGGGCATGAAGATTAACCGATATATTTTCATTCCATGTGGCGGATGAGAAATTCTCTATAGTATCATTCTTAAAGACCGATGCATTATTCACAAGGCAGGAAACAACGCCGAGCTTTTCATTGACCTGACTAAAAATAGTTTGGGTTTGTGTCTCTTTTGTGAGATCGGCTTTAAACATAAAAGCGTTTACACCCTTTGATCTGATATGCTTTACAACATCTTCTGCTTCATTTTGTGAATGGTTGTAATGCACAGCCACATCCCAGCCATTATCTGACATTGCAAAGGCGATTGCCTTTCCTATTCGTTTTGCTGCCCCGGTTATAAGAACTACTTTTTTTGCCATATAATATAACTAGTTAGTGTTTCATGAAATGCAGAAGCTCTAAAGTATTTCCACAATTTAAATTTTGGGAAATAATTGAGTCTATTATTTGATCATATATTTAAGTGAAATCTCACCCAAATAGGACTATAGCGTTGATTTGAGAAATATCAACATGGTTGTTTCTTAGCAACCATTATGAATAAAGAAGCAATGGTAAGCCAAAAACTTGGCTCCGAGTCTCTGGCGCCAAGTTAAGTATATTTTAGCTTCATTTCGATGAAAATCAAAAGGCGCCATAACAATTGGTTGGTTATCATAATAAACAATCAATAATTTGCTGTTCTTATTATTGATTGTTTAAAATATTATAAAATATGTTCTGGCAGATCTATGCTTCACCTTTTTCTGAAAGCCAGGTGCGGTAATTCACGGCAGGTGAGAAGTAATTCCCTTGCATAAAGTCAACATTCATATCCATAAGGATTTTAGCGGTTTCGCCATTTTCAACATATTCTGCAACGCTTTTAAGCCCGAAGCTATTGCTAAAATCCAGTAAAGTTTTTACAAAGAATTTATTTTCAGGATTGGCAGCTATATTTTTAACAAACGAACCATCTATTTTAATTATATCAACAGGCAGAACCTTAAGCTGTGAGAAAGATGTGTAGCCTGTTCCGAAGTCATCTAGTGCTATTTCGCAACCAAGCCCTTGCAATGTGTTGATACAATGAAGAACTTTGCGTTGATTTTGTGCTTCTGATGTTTCCGTTATCTCTACAATTAGCCTTGATGCTACATCAACATCATCAAGTAGTTTTATGGCCATTTCAAGCCAGTTGGAATCATACATTGAAGCATTTGATATGTTCAGTGCAAGCTTTACGTTTGGACTATTACGTATTTCCTCAGCAACCAGCTGCAGTACAAACCCATCTATTACGTCAATAAAGCCCATTTTTTCTGCAATTGGTATAAATGGTCCGGCTGAAGATGTTGTGCCATCATCATTTACAATTCTTAATAAGCTCTCATAGTAGCTAATATTACCGGTTTTTGCATCGATAATTGGCTGGAAGGCCATGCGAAGTCTGTTTTTAAGCAGGGCATTTTGCAGATAGCTTGCCAGTATCATCTGGTTTTTAGATTCACGTTCATGTTTTTCGCGGTTACCATATTCAACATAATGCTTAAAATTTTCTTTAGCCTCGCTTACGGCTATATAAGCCTTATTTACTGCATCATTAGCTGTATTATTCGTTTCTGCTATATTAACAGCACCAAGGGTTGACATTATCTGAATTGGCCTTATGGAGTGTTTGCAACCATAATCTTGTATTTCTTTACGGATTTCTAAAGCTTTATCTCTCATTCCCTGCGGGGAGTATCCGGTTAGAATCACATGTATTTGATCCTGGCCTGTGCGAACAGCAACATCATGGCTGGAAAGAAGCTTGGTAATGTATTGTGTTAGTTCATCAATTATATTTTCGGCGTCAGAGTCCCCCTGACTGCTTATAATCATTGGCATATTGTCAATTGAGACACAAACCAGCCCAGTACTTATGGACTTCTTCTTTGCTTCTTTAATTTTTTCTAACAAAATCGAGCTGATTTCGTCGTATTTTTTTAAACCTGATCTGCTTGTCACCATAACTCAGGAACCATAAAAAACTTCTGAATAATATATATCAAATATATCACATAAAAACTATGCAGTAAACCAGTAAGTGACTTATAATATGAATTATATTTAAGAAGTATATGAAAAACCTTAACAATTTATGGTTTTATCATCTGCTGGTTATGCTAACTGTGACTATATTATCTTAATCCTATAAGTTTGTGTACTTGTATGGATAGTTTATAGCCATTATCCATAGCCAATTTTATTGCTAAATTCAAATTTTCCTTGTTTTTGTTATCATCATGCTCATCCATAGGCTGAACATATACCGGAACGCTATATTTGGACTGCCCAATTTCTGAAATATTGGAGTAATTAGTGTCATGTGCAGAAACAATGAATTTAAATGCAGAAATGTGCTCTAATAAGTCGGGCCTTATATGTGCATATATTCCATTATTGTTTTTCGGGGAGCAAACTACATCAATTCTCTCATCAATTTCCTGATAAAGAGTGCCGTTTGTTTCAATTTGAACCATAAAGCCATTTTCAAGCAATTGAGTGCATAAATTGCTGATGGGCTGGCGGAAGGGCTCGCCTCCGGTTATAACGGCAAGTTTGATAGTGCCATGATTAGCAAGTTCCATTGTTTGCCTTATTATCTCTGACACTTCAATTTGAGTATAAGATTCAAATTCCGTATCACAAAAATTGCATGCAAGGTTGCACCCCCCAAGTCGTATAAATACAGATGGCCATCCAGCATAAAGTCCTTCGCCTTGTATAGTTGCGAATATTTCCTGTATTTCGAGAATGTTTCCATCACCTTTAAAAGGGGGCCGTTTTGGGTTTTGTCCGTACATATATAGTCAGCATAATGAGGTTTTCGTTATTATTTATCAGGTTAAATGCTAATTGCGAAAGGGTAAAGCAATATTTACTTGATAAAGGTTACTGCTCTTATGTGTTTATGGGGGTAAGGTAGCACTATTTTTTTAAATTATAGGTGAAATTTGGATGAAATTTTAGAGAAAAAACCAAAAATGCCGAAAACTAACTGAGCCAATATAAAAATAATGCATTTTTTTTATAAATAACCTACTAGAATTTAGTGCTATTTGATTTTATAGCAAACTTTTTTGCATTTTCTTGAAAATAGTGCTTTACATTGCCGGGGACTCTGCGTATAAATGCCCTCCCGACGCACTGATGAAATAAGCGGAAACGTCGAGAAGCTCTTTGAAATCGTGAATAATTCTAAAGACATACTAAACTAACAAATTTGTATGAGTTGATGTGTTAAGTCTGAAAAGATTTAACAGGAATGTAATCAATACAAGCTTAGTTCTGTATACGACATCGTAGGATAAAATATCGAAAGATAGAATAAATGACTCTTTTTAAATATGAAAAGGGCATTTGGCGGATGCCTTGGCATTTGCAGGCGATGAAAGACGTGGTACGCTGCGATAAGTCTTGGGGAGTCGCGAACAGGCTTTGATCCAAGAATTTCTGAATGGGGGAACCCACTGAGCAATCAGTATGTTACACTGAATACATAGGTGTATCAAGCAAACCCGGGGGAGTGAAATATCTAAGTACCCGGAGGAAAATAAATCAACCGAGATTCTGCTAGTAGTGACGAGCGAACGCAGATCAGGCCAGTCGTCATTTTATAAGTTACCAGAATAACCTGGAAAGGTTAACTATAGAGGGTGATAGTCCCGTATGGGAAAACTTATTTAGTGATGCTTGAGTAGGGCGGGGCACGTGAAACCCTGTCTGAATATGGGGGGACCACCCTCCAAGCCTAAATACTCGCAAATGACCGATAGTGAACAAGTACCGTGAGGGAAAGGTGAAAAGAACCCCGATAAGGGGAGTGAAATAGTACCTGAAACCAAATGCCTACAAGCAGTCGGAGCACCCATTGTGGTGTGACGGCGTACCTCTTGTATAATGGGTCAGCGACTTAATTTGTAGTGCAAGCTTAAGCCGATAGGTGTAGGCGTAGCGAAAGCGAGTCTGAATAGGGCGATTTAGTACTGCGGATTAGACTCGAAACCGTGTGATCTAGCCATGAGCAGGTTGAAGGCGAGGTAACACTCGCTGGAGGACCGAACCCACGCCCGTTGAAAAGGTCGGGGATGACTTGTGGTTAGGGGTGAAAGGCCAATCAAACTCGGAAATAGCTAGTTCTCCGCGAAAACTATTTAGGTAGTGCGTCAGACGAATACCGCCGGGGGTAGAGCACTGGATGGGCTAGGGGGACTTACCGTCTTACCAAACTTAACCAAACTCCGAATACCGGTGAGTAATATCTGGCAGACAGACTCTAGGTGCTAAGGTCTAGAGTCAAAAGGGAAACAGCCCAGACCTACAGCTAAGGTCCCCAAATCATGATTAAGTGTGAAAGGATGTGAGAGAACCAAAACAACCAGGAGGTTGGCTTAGAAGCAGCCATCCTTTAAAGAAAGCGTAACAGCTCACTGGTCTAAATAAGTTCTCTTGCGCCTAAAATGTAACGGGGCTAAAATCATGTACCGAAGCTTAGGATGCATAATTTATTATGCGTGGTAGCGGAGCGTTCCGTAAGTCTGTGAAGGTGTTCCGTAAGGGATGCTGGAGATATCGGAAGTGAGAATGCTGACATGAGTAGCGACAAACAGTGTGAGAGACACTGTCGCCGAAAGTCCAAGGGTTCCTGCGTAAAGTTAATCTGCGCAGGGTTAGTCGGCCCCTAAGGCGAGGGCGAAAGCCGTAGTCGATGGGAAACAGGTTAATATTCCTGTACCTGTGGGAAGTGACGGATGGTGTAAACTGTATCCTCTTATTGGATTGAGGGTGCTGTGAAACTGTCCCAGGAAATAACTCCCACTTATAGACCGTACCCCAAACCGACACAGGTGGACTGGTAGAGTATACCAAGGCGCTTGAGAGAACGATGTTGAAGGAACTAGGCAAATTGCACCCGTAACTTCGGAAGAAGGGTGGCCTCTATTTGGGCAACCAGATAGTGGCGGCACATAGCAGGGGGTTGCAACTGTTTACTAAAAACACAGGGCTATGCTAACACGAGAGTGGAAGTATATGGCCTGACGCCTGCCCAGTGCCGGAAGGTTAAGGGGAGTTGTGCAAGCAACGAACTGAAGCCCCGGTGAACGGCGGCCGTAACTATGACGGTCCTAAGGTAGCGAAATTCCTTGTCGGGTAAGTTCCGACCCGCACGAATGGCGTAATGACATCCCCACTGTCTCCAACATCGACTCAGCGAAATTGAATTCTCCGTGAAGATGCGGAGTACCCGCGGTTAGACGGAAAGACCCCGTGCACCTTTACTACAACTTTGCAGTGACATTAGAAATTTTATGTGCAGGATAGGTGGGAGGCTTTGAAACTGGGACGCAAGTACCAGTGGAGCCAACCTTGAGATACCACCCTTAAAATTTTTGATGTCTAACCATGGTCCATTATCTGGATCTGGGACCCTGCATGGTGGGTAGTTTGACTGGGGCGGTCGCCTCCCAAATGGTAACGGAGGCGCGCAAAGGTAGGCTCAGGCTGGTCGGAAATCAGCTTTTAGAGTGCAATGGCATAAGCCTGCCTGACTGCGAGACTGACAAGTCAAGCAGAGACGAAAGTCGGTCATAGTGATCCGGTGGTTCTTCGTGGAAGGGCTATCGCTCAACGGATAAAAGGTACGCCGGGGATAACAGGCTGATCTTGCCCAAGAGTCCATATCGACGGCAAGGTTTGGCACCTCGATGTCGGCTCATCACATCCTGGGGCTGGAGCAGGTCCCAAGGGTATGGCTGTTCGCCATTTAAAGTGGTACGTGAGCTGGGTTTAGAACGTCGCGAGACAGTTCGGTCCCTATCTGCCGTGGGCGTAAGGAATTTTGAAAGGGTCTGACTTTAGTACGAGAGGACCGAGTTGGACGTACCTCTGGTGTACCAGTTGTTCCGCCAGGAGCATCGCTGGGTAGCTATGTACGGAAGGGATAAACGCTGAAAGCATCTAAGCGTGAAACCCGCCTTGAGACCAGAATTCCCCATTAGAGCCGTGAAAGACTATCACGTTGATAGGCTGGGTGTGGAAGTGCGGTAACGCATGGAGCTAACCAGTACTAATAGCTCGATTGATTTAAATTGAATCGCTTACGAGTCGTATGCAGCTTTAAGCTTGTACGAAAAGTTGTCAGAGTCAGTTATCAGTCTTAAAACTGATGATATGTACTGATAGCTCACATAGTTAACTCATACTAAATGTCTTTAGAAAATATTCACAATGTTGTTGTTAGTTGTTTGTGGTGGTTTTAGTAGAAATACTAATTACTAACAAGCACACTAACAACAGACACTACAGAATTAAGCCCGTTTGCTTAGTCTGGCGATCATAACGCGAGTGCCCCACCCGGTCCCATCCCGAACCCGGAAGTGAAACCTCGTTGTGCCAATGGTACTGCGTCCTAAGACGTGGGAGAGTAGGTAGTTGCCAGGCTTAGTAAGCGGGCTTTTTCTGTTTTGAGCGTATTTAGTCATTAAATATAGCATGAAATCACAGCCCTGGTATATAAATCCCCAAATAATCACCAAATTAAAATCTGCAATCGTTATAGGTGGCGGTTTGGCTGGCACATGTGCGGCGCATAGTCTGGCTATTCGTGGCTGGAATGTTACGTTGGTAGAAAGAAATCATAATCTGGCTCAAGAAGCTTCAGGTAATCCTGTTGGGATACTGACCCCTTTAATAACACACAAAAATGACCCTATTGGTGAATTTTACCTGCAAGGGTTTGAATATAGCTTATCGCATCTTAAAAAAATAAATTCAAATAACCATAAAGTTAATTTTTATAATACTGGCGCTATTGAGTTAAGTGCTTCTAAAATAAATAAAGATCTATCAGAAATAATAATCCCGGATGCTGATATAGAAAAAATATCTGCAAGCAAAGCATCACAATATTGTGGACTAGAAATTAGCACTGAAGCACTTTTTCTAGAAAAATGTGGGTTTGTAAATCCAGCAGATCTATGCCACGCAAATATTATGTCAGTCTCTGATAAAGTTAATATATTGTTATATAAGGATATTTTGTCATTACATAAAAAAGATGAAAACTGGGTTGTAACGGATACAAATGGCGACGAAGTTGCAGCAGCGCCGGTTGCTATTATAGCAAATGCGGCTGATGCACTAAAATTCTCGCAATGTAATTGGCTAGCAATTAATAAAGTGCGAGGTCAACTTACATATTTACCAAGAAGTGGTTTAAGCTTAAAAAAAATCCTATGTTACGATGGTGGCTATATCGCCCCTGAAATTAATGGTTTGCACTTTGTTGGTGCAACATATGGTCGTGATAATTTCAGTTATGAAATTAGCCTAGAAGACCATAAAATTAATATCGAGAACCTTAAGAAGGTTATAAATATTGGTTATGTTAAGTATGATAATTTGCAGGGTAGGGTGTCATTCCGTGCATCTTGCATAGACAGGCGGCCTATAATTGGAGCAGTGCCAGATGTTGATGCGTTCTTTAGGGATTATTCAGATTTGCATCATGGCAGAAAAAATAAACAATATCCTCCGGGCAAATATTTTGAGGGGCTATATATATCAACAGCTTATGGCTCCAGAGGGCTGACAGGTTGCCCCATAGGAGGTGAGTTAATTGCTGCTATGGTAAGTAATGAAAAATTGCCCCTTCCACAAAATATAGTAAATACCTTGAATCCTGCCAGATTTATTATTAAGAGATTGATGAACAAACAATAGGTTTAATATTTTTTCTTGTCATTTTTATTGCAAAGAAGAATTCACGTATCTCCATGATATCCTAAAAATTAGTGCCTTATAAATCAAAGCTAATTATTTTAGCAATTACTGTAGATCCAGCTTTTATATTAACCCTTGATTCCTCTTTCCAAAATCTTGTATTCTAATTTTTATGAAACAGGGACTGCAAATTCGGCAATCGCAAGGAATAACGATGACTCCGCAACTTACGGAGTCAATAAAAATCCTGCAAATGGGAAGCCTTGACCTTATCCCATATATCACAAATGAAATCGAACAGAATCCTTTTTTAGAGCGTGATGAAGATACGGGCCAAAGAGAAGATCAGTCAGATGGCCAGCAAGAAACTACACAAGAAAATGATAAAATCCAAAGTGTTGATAAAACTCCGCAAAATTGGGAGGATGACGAAGTTTCTCCTGCAATCTACGAAAATGAAAGCTTGATTTATAGCGGTGGGAGCAGTTCAAAAGGGCAAAGTGGTGGTGAGCAATCTTTGGATTATGTTTCATCCCATGCTATCACCCTTCGTGAGCATGTTATAGATCAGATCAATGCTGATATTAAAGATCCAGCGCAGCGAATGATAGCTCTTCATCTCACCGAATATCTTGACGAGAGCGGCTATATAATTGCCGATTTAACTCCGTTTTCCCAAATGCTAAAATGCGAATATAGCCAAATAGAACAAGTTATAGAAAAGCTCCATAGGTTTGATCCACCGGGAGTTTTTGCGCGTAACCTTGCTGAATGCCTGGCGTTGCAGTTAAAGGACAGGAACAGGCTTGATCCGGCAATGCAAGCATTGCTTGATAACCTTGACCTCATGGCGAAATATGACATACGGGCATTAAAAAAAATATGCGGAGTGGATGAGGATGACTTGAAACAAATGTTTGCCGAGATCAAGGCCCTTAACCCCAAGCCAGGAAATAATTTCTCATATGATAATGTCCAGGTTTTGCAGGTAGATATTTTTCTCAAACAAGACCAAAAAGGTAATTGGCTGATTGAATTAAATAGTGATGCATTGCCGCGAGTTTTGGTAAATCGCAGGTATTATTCACAAATTGATGCGCAAGTAAAAGATAAAGAAAGTAAGAAGTTTCTCTCGCAGCATTGGAATACAGCCAATTGGCTAGCAAAAGCACTTGATCAGCGCGCAAATACTATATTGAAAGTTGCAACCGAAATAGTAGCGCAGCAGGATGGGTTCCTAAGGAATGGTATACACTACCTAAAACCTTTGGTGATATCAGATATTGCAGCTGCTGTGCAAATGCATGAAAGCACAATTAGCCGCGTTATTAATGGTAAATATATGGCCACTCATATGGGAACTTATGAGTTAAAATATTTTTTCTCATCCGGAGTTGGTGGTGGCGAAAATGGTGTTGAGGATGTTTCGAGTAAACGCATAAAACATATGATAAAACAGCTGGTTGATTCAGAAAGTACAAAAAAAATATTATCAGATGATAAAATTGCCGCGCTACTTAGTGCTGATGGCTTTGAAGTTGCCCGCCGCACAGTAATGAAATACCGTGAGGCTATGAATATCCCATCTTCAGTGCAGCGCAGGCGGGAGAAGGGATTGGGTTAAAAATTTTACTTAGCATTAAGTTATTGATAATAAAATATTGTATAGGAAAATACGTAAAGTTATTTAAAATTTCTAAAGAAAGTCTTTTACTATTTAATCTAATTTGCTATATACATGTCCTGCCATAAATTAGGTTGGCGCGGGATTTTATTTTATTCTATTCTGTGACCAAAATCCTAATATTATTCCCCGGTAGCTCAGTGGTAGAGCAAGCGGCTGTTAACCGCTTGGTCGGAGGTTCGAATCCTTCCCGGGGAGCCATTCTGGACGCTGTGCCAGATTCAAGAACATATCAAACGGCTTTCTTGGCTTAAACACTAGCTTTTCTGCATCCATTTCCAAGTTCGGAAACAAAATAGTGATAATTCGCCTCTTTTCATCTAGTTCCGAACTTTTGAATAAGTCATGGGCTTTTGAAGCTAAGGCGAATATTGTCGCTATAGCCTTGTTAAAGCCATCATCGGCATTGCCTAGCCTTTGCAGCCTAACTTCCACATTATGCCTTTCAGCTTGAAGCTCGGTCATCATGTCATCATATTCTTCTTTTGCTATTTCAGCATCCAAATATAGCTCCCTGAGTCGTTTAACCCTATTTTGAATAGTCTGGTATTGTTCTTGAAGTTTATTACTTGCCTGAATCTGGTGCTTATGTTCCTTATCTGAGCTTTTCTTTAGCTCATCATTCAAATCAGCCAAAATATTAGCTGGAACTCTCATACCCTTCAAAACGTCTTCAATTTGTGATAATATTTTCTTTTCGCTCAGGTGGTAGCAGTATGAGCAATCGCCTTGGCTCTTTGTCGGACGCATATAAACATATTTGCCTTTCTTTACTTCTGGGCTGTAGCTGCAACCGCAATGCTGGCATTTTAGCAGTCCTTTCAATACAAAAGGCTTTTCAGTTCTTTTATATTTTGTTTTGCGCCTGCCTGTTCTTACGCTCTGGCACTCATCAAATAGCTCTTTGGATATTAAAATCGGGTGAACATGCTTATATAAAATATCATTATATTTCATGTATCCGTAATAAAAAGGGTTCTTTAAGATTTGCTCAACCTGACTCTTGGATATTTTGCAGCCTTTTTTACTTACAAGCCCCTCATCACTTATCAGGTCACGTATTTCACTCATTGAATACATTCCGCTTGCGTAATCCTCAAAAAGCTTTTTAACTAAGTCACCACGCATCGGGTCAATATATACATCTACTTTCTCTTTTTTCTTATCTACTCTAGGCTTGTTTAAATAGCCAAGTGGCGAATCACCAAGAATAGTACCCTCATCAAGTTTTTTCTTTGCACTTCTTTTTACGTTATCGGAAATCTTGTTGCGGTAGTCATTAGCTAGCAATACATCAAGGTTTTTCCTGAATTTATCTGAGCTATCCATATCCTTATGCTCAATAAAAGAGGTACTTACATAATGAATTTCTATTTTATCCTGCTTGATAAGCTTTTGCAGTTCCAGATATTGCTCGTCAAAATCCCTTTGCAGCCTGTCCACGCAATAGCAAAGAACAACTGTTTTTTCCTTTTGCTTCCTTGTGAAGTCAACCATTTTGGAAAACTCAGGTCTGCCACTGGCTGTTGAGCTTTCAACTACCCTGAATTGTTCAATAACCTTGAGGCTTTTCTTGATTGCATACTCAAAGCAAGCCTGAATCTGTGCATCCAGCGAATGACCGTCTTCTTGGTCTTTTGACGATACTCTGGCGAATATTACTGCTTTCATTTCATTACATCCTTACTATTTATTGATAGCCTCAAATACCTTATTAACGGTATCCTCATTATCCATTTGCGCCATTATATACTTAAATCTTGGATTGTGCTGTAATTTTTGCATTTTCAGTATACGCTCAACATCAAGCTCCTCAATTATAACATCCTGCCTATATTCACTTACTTTATAATAACCATTAACAGTAGTTGCCAAGTTTTTATGTGATATATTCTGGCTTACAGCCTTTTGCTGCTCAGGCGTCAAAGACATACTAAAGAATAAAGCTATTAGTGAGTTCCTTATAGTGTGCGGCGTGTAATTTAATAGGTTCGGCTTTTTTACTTGGCACTGATTGCACTATACGGAAAATAACCCTCAAATCGGCAACGTCTGTTTGCCTCATTTTGCCATCTTGAGCCAACATTTTCAACTGGTCACAATCTGTGACCACTTCACTGCCTTCCTTCTTGAGCCTTGATTTTAGGGTTGTCCAGTAGCTTTTGGCTTTGTCATAGTCTGGCTGGTCGGTTAGCACGGCAACAATATCAATGACTGAGAAAAACCACTTCTCTTGTTTTTCGTCATAATGTCTTCTAACTTTAAATTCTTCAAAAAAAGCTAAATCACTTGTCATAATTAATTTCCGTTAATAATTCTAGCTCACACGCTTATGATTGTGATGTGGGCTTATTTACCTGATTTTCTTCTGTTATCTTCTCGACATAGCATTTGACAGTTTTCTGCGCTTGTCTTTCCGCCTTCGTGCCAAGGTGTAATATGGTCAGCTTCCATTTCTCCAATATCAAAAGGCTCTTTACACTCGACACAAATTCCTTTTTGCCTTTCGTATGATTCTCGTTTTTGATTTGGGCTAAAGGCTCTTATGTTTAAATGCTTTTCTTTGCCAGTTAATACATAAGTGTAAATCCCTTTTTTGCTTCCCACATCTTCGTCAGCCATAAGTTCGGATATTTCCACTTCAAGTTTTTTTGAGTCGAATTTTTGGTCTTTAAATTCATTATACAACTCTCCCCATTCTATACCTTTCATTGGGCTGCGATATTTTGGAAATACTACTTTTACCCAATTTATTACATTTTGAAAATAAAGCCATATTTCGTTAGCATTTGGCTCATTCTGGTTTTTTGCCATGTAACGCTCAATAGCACCAGCACTTATCCATTTTACAGTGGTTTCAAGATAGTCTTGCCTGATTGCAGTACCATTTAAATAATCGCCGCCAATCTTAGAGGCGGCGCAACCATGTTTACTGAAATATCTTTTTGCATCCGAAACCCAAGAGCCTGAATAAACCGCATTTCTTAATTCTTGGTCAGTGAGTTTCTCACCTGCAATATTAATGGTTTTGAACCACTCTAGTTTTTCACTATCAGTGCCACTACATAAATAAACCATAAGCTTATAGTTTAGAACTTGCTCTCTTTCATCATTTTGAAGGTTGTGGAAACCCCTGTTTTCGTTAAAGTTACCAATCTTTGCCGAAAAATCCCCTTCCACAAATTGAGATATTGAGATTGTGCGTTGTTGCCCGTCTATAACCTCAAAATTTCCATCTTCACGCACAGCCCAATACATCACATTTAAAGGAAACTCTTTTGTAATGGTCTCAATTACAGCATCTCTTTGTTTATCTTTATAGATAAACTCTCTTTGATATGGAGGGCGAATATCCAGCTTTCCGCCATAGCCAACAACTCCGCCTTCCTCTTTGTCTTCGTATCCTTCGGTCAGTTCACGGACTGTAATTTCTTTTAGTTCAATTTTCATATTTTTTTATTCCTGATAATAACTCTTGCGTATGGCACTGTAACTTCATCATTAACCATCATATATAAGTCTCCGTTAACCGCCCCTCTCTTTTGGATTTCTTTGCGGTATTTTTTATGCTCTTCTTTATATGGCTGAACACCAATTTCTAAACCTGAATTTGATATTCCTAATCCTAGTATCTCAAATTGGTCTGGGTTGTATTTATCTAAAAAAGTAATCGGCACGCCCATAATGCCAAAATATAGCAAGTAGAATTATGATTGGAATAACAAATAAAACATTAGCATCCTATGAACTTAGTGCTTGCCAGTCCAGCGAATCCAGCACCATCTAAGCAACTCCGAAAACACTAGATAAATAGTGGCATCCATGCCTGTTGTTGTTTTAAACCGTCCGATGCAGTTTACCAAATCTGATTAATTAGGGGCCACACTAGGGGCAAGTAAAAAAACATAAAATGGAGTTAGCCCCATTAACTTAAAAGTCGGTATTTGCGAGGCCGCGCAGCCTAAAACAAAGTCTTATAAGTTAGGTGCCACATATGTACCAAGCGAGCATAGAGCCGTATCATTTGCACCACCAAACCTAGTGACAATACTATATTTTTTCTGGAAATATACCCCTTCAACAATTAACTCCTCTCAATCATCTTCAGGAATAAGAAGCAAATGTTGCGTAGGTTATATAAGCTTTTCCAGCAAGTCTCTTTAGCCCTGATGCACTTTTTTTGCAGAAGATCTCGTAAGACATGATCTAGTAGGTTAAATTCATCCTTCAAGGGTAAACTGCACAACTATAGCTTTATAAGTAACCAAAAAATTATAGTAGAATCACCTAATATTCAATTCATTTATCTCCAGTTAACAGCAGAAAAGAATGCAGAAAATGTTCTGGTTCTGTGCAACAATCCCAAAGTGATAAAGGATTACTCAAAACCAATTGAATTTGTATTGTAATTTCTATTTGCGCTACAATATGATACCATTTTACAGTTACGTCACTTCTACAACTTCACTTTCCTTAGTCGCAGTGCATTAACTATAACCGAAACAGAACTAAGCGTCATAGCAGCACTGGCAATGATAGGGCTAAGCAGCAAACCAAAAAATGGGTAGAGAACTCCTGCTGCAACAGGAACTCCAACCGCGTTATAAACAAAAGCAAAGAATAAATTCTGCCTGATATTCTTCATTGTTGCCTCGCTTAAACGGCGCGCACGGAAAATGCCAGTTAAATCGCCTTTAACTAAAGTTACCTCGGCACTTTCCATTGCAATATCAGCGCCAGTGCCCATTGCAATGCCAACATCGGCTTGTGCGAGTGCCGGAGCATCATTCACCCCATCACCAGCCATGGCAACTTTATAGCCCTCGGATTGTAAGCGTTTTACTATTTCGCTTTTACGGCCTGGTAATACTCCAGCCTCAATTTCGTCAATTTCCAATTGGCCTGCAACAGCGCGGGCAGTTTTTTTCATTATCGCCAGTTAGCATTACTATACGTAAGCCTTCTTTGCGTAAATCATGCAATGCCTGTGCAGTCGTTGCCTTTATAGGGTCTGCAACGCCAGTTAGCGCTGCCAGCACTCCATCAATTACTACAAACATAACTGTCTGGCCTTTGCCGCGAAGTTCGTCAGCCTGCTTCATAAGATCAGTTTCTTTAATATTTAATTCCGCCAGCATATTATCATTCCCAAGCGCAATTTTTTTATTATTAACAACCCCGCTAACGCCCATTCCGGTGATTGATTTAAAATCACTAACATTTGTCAGTTTAATATTTTTATCCTCAGCGCCTTGCACAATCGCCCTGGCCAAAGGATGTTCACTGCCTTTTTCCAAGCTTGCCACAAGAAATAAAACATCCCCCTCATTAAAGCCTTTTTCTACGATTAATGATGTAAGCTTCGGGTGGCCTTCTGTAAGTGTTCCTGTTTTGTCAATCACCAGGACATTTATTTTTTCCATCAGTTCCAGGCTTTCAGCGTTTTTAATTAATATTCCTGCTTGCGCCCCACGGCCAGTGCCAACCATAATAGACATAGGTGTGGCTAGCCCCAAAGCACAAGGACATGCAATGATAAGGACTGCAACAGCATTAACTAAGGCGTATGCAATGCGCGGTTCTGGCCCGAATATTCCCCAAATTATTGCCGTGATAATAGCAACTGTAATTACGATAGGTACAAAATAACCAGCTACAGTATCCGCCATTTTTTGAATTGGAGCGCGCGAACGCTGGGCTTCTGAAACCATATACACTATTTTTGCAAGAACAGTATCACTTCCAACTTTTGCCGACTGCATTACAAATCCGCCAGTTTGGTTCAGGGTTGCTCCTGTTACATTATCTCCTGATTTTTTTGTAACTGGCATAGCTTCGCCAGTAATCATAGATTCGTCAATTGTACTGGAACCCTCAACAATAATACCATCAGTAGGTATTGATTCACCAGGACGCACGCGTAATTTATCACCAACATGCACCTCTTCAAGTGAGATATCCTCTTCCGTACCATCGGCTCCTATTATACGGGCTCTTTTTGGTGCAAGGTTAAGCAAAGCGCGGATGGCACTACTTGTTTGTGAACGGGCTCGTAATTCCATAACCTGACCTAATAACACCAGTGTTACGATAGTTGAGGCAGCTTCAAAATAAACATTTACCATGCCATTTGCCATACGTGCGCCAGCGGGAAATAAGTTTGGCGCGATGGCTCCGATAACGCTATAAATGTAAGCAACATCAGTGCCCAGAGCGATAAGCGTAAACATATTGAGGTGGCGGTTAATAATTGATACCCAGCCACGTTTAAAAAATGGTACAGCTCCCCATAGCATTACAGGCGTGGCTAGCGCAAACTCAATCCACATAGAATTCATAGAAGAAAGGTAAGCCTCCATAGGATGTCCCGGCAGGTGATCGAGCATCGCCAACAATAAAACAGGCAGCGATAATATTGCGCTAACCCAAAAACGACGTGTCATGTCATCAAGCTCAGAGGTATCTTCCTCATGGGCAGCATTCTTTGGCTCTAATGCCATGCCGCATTTAGGGCAACTTCCCGGGCCAATCTGCTCGATTTCAGGGTGCATCGGGCAGGTATAAATTACGCCTTCTTTTACCGCTTTAGCTTTTTCTGCTGAATTGTCAGGCTTCTCTTCCAGATATTTTTCTGGAGATTCCTTAAATTTATTCAGACACTTTTCACTGCAAAAATGATAATCTTTATTTTTAAAGGTAAAATGGTTCTGGGTTTTTGCCACATCAACATCCATGCCGCATATAGGGTCTTTGCGTTCGGTGTTTTTATAATGTTGATGTTGCATAAAAATTCTCTTAATTAAAACATTAAACGCAAGCCTATACTGGCAATTGTATCATCCTGATTCTCACCATATTTCTTTGCTATATTAGCAGTGTCACCGAACTTTCGCTCATATCTAAAATCAACATAAGGTGCGAATTTACGGGTAAATTCATAACGTGTCTGAATACCGATATTGCCATCAGTAAATCCAGCACCAGTATTTTGTTTGGCAACATCTTGCGCAGATAGGTTTATTTCCGCGTAAGGCTGGGTAATAAGTCTTTGTGTAATCAGGAAATCATTTTTCTCACGGACTCGGGCACTAAAATTACCTGCATCACTTACAAATAAATGTGCTTCCGTTTCAAATGAATATGGTGCAAGCCCATTAAACCCAGCTGTAAAATATGTTGTGGAGTTTGGTTTGTCATCATACCGCACGCCAATTTGTGCATCCCAGAAAGTTGATATATTTAGGCTATACATCGCCCAATATTCAGCTATATCGGGTGTTTGTCCATCTAATGATTCACCTTCACTTTTAATCCATAACTTATTTACATCACCGCCAATCCAACCATCTAAATCCCAAGTGGAAAGAGTGCCATTACGACTAGCTCCTACATCAGTTTCAAGCTTTATCATGTGGAATGTTTGTCCACCATGTTCTTCCATAGCCATTGTTATAGTTGGTAAGGCGGCAATCAGGAATGTTACAATTTTAATGATTCTAGTGTGCATGCTTATGCCCTCCTGTTGTTGGCTGAGAATCCGCAGGCATATCCTTTGCATCCAGTTTAGCAACTACAACCTTATTCATCATGCCAGACATCATGTGATAGAGCAGGTGGCGGTGGAATGTCCATTCACCTGGTTCATTCGCAGTAAGCAGCACAGAATAAGACTGCCCAGGAGGAATAATTACAGTATGTTTATTAGGCAATTTCCCAGCAGGCTGGCCATTTTCCAATTGCACAAACATACCATGCAAATGCATCGGGTGTGCCATCATGGTTTCATTAACGAATTTCATCCGCACACGCTCACCATATTTCAGATTAATAGGCGACATGCCATCATAGGTTTTTCCGTTCATAGTCCAGATATAGCGCTCCATATTGCCGCCAAGTGTGACTACAATTTCACGCTCCGGCGCTCTAGTATCTTTTTGAGTTCCTAAATAACGCAAGTCAGCATAGCTTAACTCTTTCTCACCTTCTGGAATTTCTGTTTTTGCCCATCCGCTTTCCATAGACATATTGGACATATCCATCTTAGGATCATCCTTCATCATGGAATCCATATTCATATCTGCCATGGTAAGAAGTGTGCGTGGACGCTGTTTCGGTATATCGCCCCTAATTCCTTCATGCGTGGCAAGGGTGGCGAGCGCAAAACCAGTCCTATCGATAGGCTCTGCAACAATTGTGTATGGCTTATCATCCTTTGGCTGCACAATCACATCATAAGTTTCAGCAATACCAAAACGGAATTCATCAATTGGAACAGGCTCAACATTTTGACCATCTGCAGCAACTACTGACATTTTCAATCCCGGAATCCTCACATCGTAAAATGACATAGCGGATGCATTGATAAATCGCAGGCGTATTTTTTCGCCTGGTTCAAATATTCCAGTCCAGTTCTGGTTAGCAGTTTTGCCGTTTACAAGGAAAGTATATCCGCTAACATCAGATAAATCAGTTGGAGCCATACGCATCTTGCCCCAATCGGATGCATTTTTCCATGCGTGTTTGAAACCCATCTTTTTTACATCGCCAAAGAAATCAATTAGAGTACGTTGTGCGTAGCTGTAATATGCGGAAGTCGTTTTCAGGTTCTTTAAAATACTGTTTTCATTTTCCTGGGTAAAATCGGAAAGTAGCACCACGTAATCTTTATCAGCCTTTACAGGGTCTTTGCCTTTGGGAGTTATAACGATAGAGCCATAATTGCCGGCTTGTTCCTGAGCCCCAGAGTGCGAGTGATACCAATATGTACCTGATTGGCGAATTTTAAAATGGTAAGTGAATGTTGCGCCTGGCTTAATGCCTTGGAATCCATTGAACTCAGGAACACCATCCATTGCTGGATCAATAAGCAAACCATGCCAATGTATCGAAGTTTCTTCATTCATATGATTAGTTACGTTTACAGTCACATCCTCACCTTCCATGAACCTCAATGTTGGGCCGGGTATACTATGATTTATCGTTATTGAGCTAACGAGTTTGCCAGTGATATTTACATCTTCACGCTTAATATCAAGGTTATATGTGCCTGCTAGTGCATTAGATGAAAGCAATATAAAGCTTAGCAATATAAAGGAATACTTCATAAATTTACTCATATTTTTTAAGGACGTTCATTACTTCAGCAATTTTCTCAGCTTTTTTCTTTTCATCTTTTGAAGCTGCTGCCGACGCGACACACATTCCAATATGCGTTTCCAGTATCCCGAGTTCAATGCTTTTCAATGCAGCACGGGCAGCGCGCACTTGCGTTATAATGTCAATGCAGTAGCGCCCTTCCTCAATCATTTTGCTAATAGCTTCTATCTGCCCCTTAGCACGGTTAAGACGAGAAATATGATTTTTATGCGATGGATGTGTAGACATGTTTCCTCGATTATTAATATACCCTACATGGGTATATACACCTATGGTGTATATTATGTCAATACTGATATAATGATAATATGAATAGATAGTAGGTATGCTGGTTTTATTATATGGCGCCGATTCAACAGTGAAGTGCAACATGGATAAAGGAATTGAGGAAAGGAGTCAGGCAGCATAGAATACCTTAAGTTTCAAAAAAGGAAATTCTATGTATACCCACCTGACCCATGAGGAA
>Ga0114977_10000062_pt1 | contig 72459 bp, 74 predicted proteins | sample S_130805_MF_Meta_FD_87026 | JGI IMG/M metagenome (GOLD analysis project Ga0114977, IMG submission 87026) | Freshwater microbial communities from Lake Simoncouche, Canada to study carbon cycling - S_130805_MF_MetaG | ecosystem: Environmental > Aquatic > Freshwater > Lake | place: Lake...
AGTGGTCGCGACAAATCGCCAAGTCAGGAATCATCCCTACAAACAGGAAGATCACCGAGGAACTTAGGTAAGTGAAAATCGCCATCGCATCCCACAACAAAGGGGATTGGAAGTTTGGCCACAAACCACGATCATTTGGATACGGCACTGAATAATAGAACTGCCACAAGCGACCCAAGTGAACCATCACGAACAAACCCGCTGTCAACAACGAGAAAGTCGTCATCGCTTCCGCAAAACGGTAAATCGGCTTACGCCAATCCGCATGCATCAGATGCAAAATTGCTGACAATAGCGTGCCCGAGTGACTCATCCCAATCCAAAAGATGAAGGTTGCAATATACAAACCCCAAACGTGTGGATTGTTCAGGTTAGACACGCCCATACCAATTTGATATTGGTAAACTTCGCAGCCCAAACCGACCCCAAACATGGTCAACGCAAGTGCCAAAATAACCCAATATAGCTTTCTTGGCTCTTGCATACTCTCAAGCACATCACCATTAATCTGCGCCCAACTTATGTCCTCGCGGATATCTTTTTCCATTACCCTTATCCTTTTCCTAATGCCTTAGATGGCGCTTTCACGCACACGCTCGAGATACATGACCGATGGATAGGCACGCAGCTCTTCAAAAATACGATAACCGCGCAAATCTGATCCGCCTGCCTCCTCATCCTTGGCTTGACCTTCACGTGCCAACTCAACTTGCTGAGCCGCCCATTGTTTAGCAATCTTCGATTCCGGCTCAACCAAATTACCGAAAGTGATCGCGTTAGTAGGACAAGCTTGCTGACAAGCCGTTTGCACTTCACCATCGCGCACCAAACGACCTTCGCTGCGGGCAGTGCTCTTAGCTGCAGTTAAACGCTGAACGCAGAAAGTGCATTTTTCCATCACCCCTTTTGAGCGAACCGATACATCCGGATTCAACTGCTGAGTCATTTCTGCAGGCCAAACATTTTCGGTGGTCGGGTAGTCATACCAGTTGAAATAACGAACTTTAAATGGGCAGTTAGCTGAGCAATAACGGGAACCCACGCAACGGTTGTAAATTTGTGAATTCAAACCGTCGGCCGTGTGGTTAGTCGCACCTGCTGGGCACACCGTTTCGCACGGAGCGGCTTCGCAATGCTGACACATCATTGGCAAGAATTGAGCACCTTGGTCAGGGAATTCACGATCATCCTCATCCCAATAACGCTCAATACGCATCCAGTGCATCATCTGACCGGCGTCGTATTTCTCTTTACCGACAACCGGTAAATTATTCTCTGCATAGCAAGCAACGCTGCACGCATTACATCCGGTACACGTATCCAGATCAATGCTCAACGCCCATTTATATTCAGCGTGGGGCGCATCGCCAACCGGATGGGCTTGGCGAAACTGCGACCAGTTTTCTAGTAGATTAGTTACGGACACTTATACCTCCCCTGAAAGTTTTACATTGTCAGTCGAGACGCGCACGGCAATTTTCTTATGCATTTGCATACCGCCTGCAGCCCCTTCATCTTTCACCACAATCACGCGCTTACCAGTTTTGCTGATTTTCACACGAGTCTCATGCAAAGCTAGCTCGCCAGTTTCTTGCCCAACAACCACATCTAACAACTTAAACGCATTCGCGCCAATGCCCTTAGCATAACGACCCATCGCTTCATGGCCGTAACCCAGCGGAATCGAAACCGCATCAGGATGAATACCTGGGAAAATATAGAGTTGCGCTTTTAAACTGCCATTGCGTGATGCCACCTCAACGATATCACCTTCAACCAGACCCAACTCTTTGGCTTTCTTAGGATGCATTTCAACCCAAGAATCCCAAACAATGGTGGTTAATGGATCTGGCGATTCCTGCAACCAAGGTTGGTTGGCATGACGACCATCGCGCATATTGGCTGTAATCGAAGGAATCAGATGCAATGGATAAGCACTATCAGCCACCGCAACTGCCGACAAACTCACCGCAGAAGCATGACCACTCAAACTACTGGCACCCGCTGGCAATTTCAACAAGCCACTACTTAGCGTTTCACCCCAGAATGTATCATCGTCAACCAATGCACCACCCAAGGCTGATTTATTTTTAATCACCGCATTGCGTAGGTAAGCGTAATAATCTTCAAAATCTTTGTATTCATTGGCATTGCGCTGTTTCAACAGCGCCAACAAAATATCGCCCAGACCACGCGTTTCAGGATGTAATTTTTCCATCAGCGGCTGCTGAATATTCAGTTGCGAACCATCGGTCAAATATTCAGGCACCGAAGTACCCCAATCCTCCAAATTAGAATCCAGTGGCAATACCAAATCAGCCGCCAAAGCAGTTTCATCCAAGTAATGTGCAAACACCACTTTGAACGGCACTTTTTTCAGATTCTCTGCAAAGTTCAACGCTGGTGGTGCTGTAAATAGTGGATTAACACCAAAACTAAACAGCACTTTTACCTTACCGCCGGCAACGCTATTATTTAAGGCTTGCAAGGAAGCGCGATTACCAACAGTCGCCGCGATTTGCGGGAATGGTACGTGCGCAGGCGCTTCTATCGTTTTACCGACATTACCCAACACCTGATTCAGCAAAGCCACTGCCGCTGCAATTTGCGACCCTTGAACGTAACCTTCGGCCGCGCTACCCACCAACACCAAGCTTGGACTACGCGCTTTCAACAAAGCAGCCAATTTGCCAATTTGCTCAACAGATACGCCAGTTTCTTTGCTGACATTCGCTGCATCATACGCTTTAACCGAAGCCGAAATATCAGCCGGCACCGACACGCCCGCCGCCGCCAAGGCATTAATAATGCCTAGCGCCAACACGCCTTCAGTACCTGGACGAATCGCCAACCAACGGTCAGCATTGGCACCAGTTAAAGTCATTTTTGACTCAATTTGCACCAACACACCACGCTTGCCATCTTTGCCAGCCTTACGGAATTGTCCGTATTGCTGAGAGAAATGAACCGGAGAAACCCACGCGCCCAAGAAGTCTGCACCGAAGGACACAATCACTTCAGCCTTATCTAAACGTAAACGCGGCATTTCAACGCCGTAAGCTTTTTTATTGGCTGCGCGCACCACCGATGGCGAAACCGCATCGTAGGCGTAATGATTTTTGGAACCCAGCGCATCCAGATAGTTACCCAGCAAAACCTTGCTGTGACCGCTCACTGTACCCGTCAAGAAAGCAACTTCGTCGCCCTTAACCGCGCCCAGCTTTTCGTTAATCAAACCTAGCGCTTTATCCCAAGTGATTGCCTCACCTTGATCGCCAGTACGCAACAACGGCTGACGAACGCGATCTGGATTGTAGTGAGCTTGCACGCCGGCTTGACCCAGACCGCAAAGCTTACCTACGTTAATGGCAGAATTAGCATTACCTTCTAGTTTCAGCACGCGACCTTCACGCACTCGACCGGTAATGCTGCAACCTGCATCGCATTGTGCACAGGTGGAGTTGAAATACACGCCAATACCTGGCAAGGCATATTCAGCCGGCTCAACATAGGAGGTAACAATTTCCACACCATCCTGCACCGATGTGTTGCCACAACCGCTCAAAGCGACTGCCGCACCACCCCAGCCCATCACCTTCAAAAAATCTCGTCGATTAAAACTATTTTCAATCATCACTCAACCCTCTTGGAAACTTGATTAGCGAAGCCGCTGATTATTTGTGGCACTGCCAGCAATCGTTCGGACCATGCGTTGTCTTAGTGGACGTTGCATCTACCGGATGATCTTTTTCGTGGCAACTGACACACCAACCCATCGCAAGTGATTTTTGGCGACGCGCAACGGTCATATTCTTCACATCACCGTGGCAATAACCGCACACCTCTTGCACCGACTTACCTTGACCATCAATAAACCGCTTCAAATGGCGCTCGTGGTTAAAGCGAACGAAATCAGGCAGGTCATGTACTTTTTTCCAAGGAATAGCTTTCTTGGCATCCCAATACTCAAACAGTTTTTGAATACGGGGGGTTTCTCTCACCGAATTCATCGTTTGGTGACAGCCCACACATTTTTGCAAAGGTGGAATGGCCGCATTGGCACTGCGGCGAGCAGCGGTATGACAGTAGCGACAGTCAATTTCCATACCACCTTTAGCCGGTTTAGATGGATCAGCTGCATCGGCCGGATCACGTAGACCAGCATGGCGATTATGTGGAAATTCAATAGGCTGTTCAACTTTCGGACCAAGATCATCAGCCGTTACCAATGGCTGCGAAACCTCAGCAGCGTAAAGCGTAGCAGAAATGAAAGACCCAAGCAGTAGAACGGATAGACGTAAGAAACGATGCATCGTAAGAGCTCCCCCAACAAAACAATTGAGACCGCCAACTGGGATACGGCTGGCATTTATAATCACAGATGAAGCGGTTTTAGTTTGACACTGCCGCATAACTTTATTTTATCTTTATAGTTTTCACAGTCTCCAAGTTGCAAAACTGCCACGACACGCAGTGTGAATAATGTCTAGGTTGAAATATAAAGTCAACACCAGTCTAAAAAAATCTAAGTAGGCGAACAAAAAATATCGGAATAACAATAAATTAAAGATTTCACTTTTATACCACAACCCCTTTTTAGCTAGCTGCAAATTGACTGCTATACTTGGTTATTCAATAACAATTATGAAAAGTCTCAGCTAATGAATGAAGAACAAGCCGTTTTAAATTTCTTTGGCGCACCCGAAAACCTGCCCTTAGCCTTAATCGTTGGCGAACATATCGACGCACTCCGCCAGCAACTTAACCGACAATTTTGGTCGGAAATCACGCTCACGATTCAGCATGAAACTTCCGATTGGCTAGTGGAATCCACCGAGGATCGCAACAATGAGGGCTGCCTAGTCGGACTTCATCTGCGTCCAGTGGCGGAACAGAGTTTATTTTTACAACCGATGATGGAACAGCAGTTGAACAAAGGCGAGCTTCAAATTTATTTTGGATTAATTTGGAGCAGCACGCCCACTTTAGACAAGTTAAATTTACCGGAAATTATCACGTTACGACACGCCTTGGAACAAGATGGTTATCGCGATAACGAAGGATTCTTAGCTTGGCGCTGGACCAGCCTTTACCCTCGCCGGAAAGATTTCTTACTGCGCTTTAATTCTCAACGCGAGGATGCACTAAACAGCGCCGCCACAAGCTTAACTGACGTGTTGGAACGGCATGGCGATTTACTGTTGGCCGCCAATCGCGCCTTAGCCGTCGCCCCCAGCAGCAACGCCATTTCACTAACCAAACTGCGCGTTAATCTGCCTAGCTAAACCGGAATATCCTGCGCAAAAAAACGATGTTCTAGCGACAGGCGCTCGACAAGATGCTGACCTAGCGCCTGCACCCCAAACTGCTCCGTTGCATAATGACCGGCTGCGATGAATGCCACGCCAGTTTCATGGGCAACGTGCACATTTTGCTCAGAAATTTCACCGGTCAAAAATGCATCTACATTGAGTGCCGTGGCCTGATCAAAATAACCTTGCGCGCCGCCGCTACACCAGGCAATTCGTCTAATTATTTTGTCTGAATCACCAATTATTTGCGGCACTCGTCCCAAAGTCTGGTTTAACGTCAATGCCAGTTGCGCCAAACTTTGCGGCTGCACCAGCTCGCCATAACTGCCCAAATTTTGTTCGCCAAATTGACCGCCGACCGTCCAACCCAGACGAGCCCCCAATTGCGCGTTATTGCCTAATTCCGGATGCGCATCTAGCGGCAAATGATAAGCCAGCAAGCTGAGCTCGTTTTTCAGTAAAAATTCGATGCGCCGTTTTTTAATGCCAGTGATCGTCGCATCTTCATTTTTCCAAAAATAGCCGTGATGCACCAACAGCGCATCCGCGCCCCAGTTCGCTGCCGCTTCCAGCACCGCCTGCGAAGCGCTCACCGCCGTGGCCAACTTTCGCACCTCAGCGCGACCTTCCACTTGCAAACCATTGGGGCAGTAATCACGAAAACGATTAAGCTCCAACAGGCTTCCGATATAATCGCGCAGCTCGAATAATTGCATTACTTAGTCACCCTAAAATTTAGCTAGCGAGATCATATCATGCGCAAATACTGGCTTCTCTTCGCACAAACCACCACCATCGCCCTGGCGGTGTTATTTGTCATCCACACTTTAAAACCAGAACTGCTGCCGACCGCTGCGCGAGGCGGTGTCGTCACGCTGTACGAAAACAGCGAGGCCGGGTCTACCAGCGGCATAACAAACAATGGCTTTAGCGTTGCCGCAAAAAAAGTCATGCCAGCCGTCGTCAATATTTACACCAAAACGGAAGTCAAAGTCACCAAAAATCCATTTATGGATGACCCTCGTTTTCGCTTTTTCTTTGGTGATCAATTTGGTGAAGAAAATACCGAGCCTAGCTCTAGCTTAGGTTCCGGCGTCATCGTTAGCCACGATGGTTATATTTTGACCAATCATCACGTGATTGAAGAAGCCTCGCAAATTGAAGTTGCTTTGGCCGATGGTCGCAAAGCCAAAGGCCGCGTAGTCGGCTCCGATGCCGACACCGATCTTGCTGTGATCAAAATTGATTTACCCGGCACTTTGCCGGCAATCACTTTTGGTCAGGCGGAACAAGCGCGCGTTGGCGACATTGTGTTGGCCATCGGCAACCCGTTTGGCGTTGGCCAAACCGTCACCATGGGCATCGTTAGCGCGCTCAAACGCAATCATCTTGGGCTAAACACCTTTGAAAACTTTATCCAAACTGATGCCGCGATTAATCCGGGCAATTCGGGTGGCGCACTTGCCGATGCTAATGGTAATTTACTCGGCATTAATAGCGCGATTTATTCACCGAATGGCGGTTCGCTAGGGATTGGCTTCGCTATTCCAGTGAGTACCGCCAAAAAGATCATGGAACAAATTATTCAAACGGGTTCGGTCACGCGCGGTTGGATTGGTGTGGCAGTGCAAGAATTAACGCCTGAATTAGCCGATTCTTTCAAACTGAAAAATACCCAAGGCGTGTTAATTTCAGAGGTCTTGCGTGGCGGTCCGGCCGACAAAGCCGGCATCAAACCGGGTGATATTTTATTTGATATTGCCGATCAACCGCTCGCCGATTCCACGGTGATGCTGGAAAAAATTTCTGCGCTGTCGCCCGGCAACAAAGTTGCGCTTAAGCTTTTGCGCAATCAATCGGAAATTAATGTGCAGGTAAAAGTGGGCAAACGCCCTAACCGGAATTAAGACTCGATAATTTTGGGCGGTCGCACCGCCCACGCGGCGACCACGATGCCGGCTTCATACAGCAACCACAGCGGCATCGCCAACATAAACTGCGACACCACATCGGGCGGCGTGAATATCGCGCCAACCACAAACGCGCCAACCACCACGTAGGGGCGAATTTCGCGCAGTTTTGTCGTCGTCACCATATTCGTTTTTACCAACAACACCACCGCGATCGGCACCTGAAAGGTCAAGCCAAACGCGACAAACATACTCAACACGAAGCTCAAATATTTATCGATATCGGTCATCACCGCCACGCCCTGTGGCGCGCTGGCAGTAATAAATCCAAACACCACCGGAAATACGGCAAAATAGGCGAACGCCATACCGGAAATAAACAGCAGAAAACTGGTCGCCACCAAGGGAAAAACCCAGCGCTTTTCGTGGGCGTACAAACCCGGCGCCACGAAGCGCCAAATTTGATACAGAATATAGGGCAGCGAAATCAAAAAGGCCGCCATCATCGCCACTTTGAGCGGCACAAAAAATGGGGTGGTAACATCGGTGGCAATCATCTGACCGCCTTTTGGCAACCTCAACAACAGTGGCTGTGCCAACAGCGCATACAAATCAGATGCCCACGGAAATAAGCAAATAAATACCACCAGCATCGCCAACATCGAGTTGACCAAGCGAGTGCGCAACTCGAGCAAATGCGCGATAAAGTTTTCGGTGGTATTGCTCATTAATTCATGGGGAGTTTTTGCTGCTCAGGCGCAATGACTTTTTTCGGCGTTTCGGTGGTGGCGGCTTGCGACACCTCTGCATTCAGCCCGCGCACTTGCTGATCGATATTTAAGCTGACACTGCGTGTCGCAGTTACCACCTTATCGGCTTCTTGCTGAACCTTTTCGCGCAATTGCTTTAATTCGTCCAAGGCCATATCTCGCGAAATATCGGCTTTCACGCCATTAATATAGCGCTGCGCCCGCCCCCAAAGATGCCCCAAAGTGCGCGCCACTTTAGGCAAACGCTCGGGGCCGATGACGATTAACGCCACCACCGCGATCACCATCATTTCAGAAAAGTTAACCTCAAACATTTTCGCGCTGAACGATTAAGCCTGATGACTCTTATCTTTAACTTCGCCTTCGACCGTTTTGCCGTCTTCTTTCAACTGGCGTGGCGGTTCTTCAGCGCTTTTCATGCCGTCTTTAAATCCTTTAACGGCACCGCCCAAATCTTCGCCAACATTGCGCAATTTCTTAGTGCCAAAAATCAGCACCACCACCAACAACACAATCAGCCAATGCCAAATACTGAACGAACCCATACTTTTCTCCTCGATTAATCTCGTTTAACCATCGGCGGAATATTGCCGCCACCGATAACATGAATATGCAAATGAAAAACTTCTTGCCCGCCACCTTTTCCCGAATTAATAACCGTGCGGAAACCGTTGATCAAGCCTAACTCTTTCGCCAATTTCGGCGCCAACACCAGCATCTTACCGAGCAAGGCCGCGTGGGTGTCGTCAGCATCCTGCAGCGACACCAAATGCAATTTAGGAATCAGCATAAAGTGCACCGGCGCAATCGGATTAATATCATGAAAGGCGAAGATTTCATCGTCTTCATAAATCTTTCGGCTTGGAATTTCGCCGCGCGCAATTTTGCAAAAAATGCAGCTCTCGCTCATTTTCGGCCAGCCTTTTCAACAATTCCCGACACACCTTCGCGCCGCGCCAATTCTTTCAAAACAGCCTCTGCGCTCAAGCCTTTATGCGCCAACAAAATCATCGTGTGAAACCATAAATCAGCGACTTCATAGACTAAATGCGTTGGATCGCCATCTTTTGCCGCCAACAAAACCTCGCCAGCTTCTTCGATCACTTTTTTCAAAATTGCGTCGTCGCCTTTGCTAAATAATTTGGCGACATACGACGATTCTGGCGCCGCACTTTTACGGGCTGCTAGCGTGTCGGTCAAGCGTTGCAGAATATCTTGATTCATCGTTTATAAATCTCGTCAGGGGATTTCAAAATCGCATCGGTTTCAAGCCAAACGCCATTTTCTAATTTACTAAAAAAACAACTTTCGCGGCCGGTATGGCAAGCGATGCCGCCGTGCTGCTCAATCTGCAACAAAATCACATCGCTATCGCAATCCAAGCGAATCTCTTTCACGTGTTGTGTGTGGCCTGATTCTTCGCCTTTGTGCCACAATTTTTTGCGCGAACGCGACCAGTAAATGGCCTCACCACCGGCCGCCGTTTGCTTCAGCGCCTCGCGATTCATCCACGCCACCATCAGCACCCGCCCCGTTGCCGCATCTTGCGCAATCGCCGGCACCAAACCATCAACCGACCAATTAACTTTATTTAACCAAGACTCGCTCATAAGCGCACTTCAATGCCTTGCGCCGCCATAAACTGCTTCGCTTGTTGCACCGTATATTCACCGAAATGAAAAATACTGGCCGCCAACACCGCATCCGCGCCGCCTTGCGTCACGCCATCAGCCAAATGTTGCAAATTGCCGACGCCGCCGCTGGCAATCACCGGAATTTCCAAGGCATCGGTGACCGCGCGCGTTAACGCTAAATCGAAGCCACGCTTTTGACCATCTTGATCCATGCTGGTCAACAGAATTTCACCCGCGCCCAAACGCTGCATCTTGGTCGCCCATTCCACCACATCCAAACCAGTCGCTTTGCGGCCGCCGTGGGTGAAAACTTGCCATTGCCCCGGCGCCACCTGCTTGGCATCAATCGCCACCACAATACATTGCGAACCATAACGCGACGCCGCGTCTGCCACCAACTGCGGATTAACGACCGCCGAGGTATTGATGCTAACTTTATCCGCGCCGGCATTCAGCAAATTACGCACGTCTTGCACTTCGCGCACGCCACCACCAACCGTCAACGGAATAAATACCTGTTCGGCGACTTGTTCGATCATCCGAAAAATAATGCCGCGATCATCAGAACTGGCGGTGATGTCTAAAAAAGTGAGCTCGTCCGCGCCTTGTTCGTCGTAGCGTTTAGCGATTTCCACCGGATCACCGGCGTCGCGCAATTCAACAAAACTGACGCCTTTCACCACCCGACCGGCGGTGACATCCAAACACGGAATAATGCGTTTTGCCAGCATCAGATTTTGATCGCCAATTCGTCAGCCAAGGCTTGCGCTGCTCTAAAATCCAGCGTGCCTTCGTAAATCGCGCGGCCAGTAATGGCGCCAGTAATACCTTCTGAGCGCACTGCGCACAAGCGGCGCACATCGTCCAAATTGGTAATACCGCCACTGGCAATCACCGGCGTTTTCAGCGGATGCGCCAATTCAACCGTCGCTTCAATATTCACACCAGATAACATCCCATCGCGGCCAATGTCGGTATAAATAATGGCTTCCACGCCATATCCTTCAAAGCGCAACGCCAAATCTGCCACGTCGTGACCGGTTAATTTTGACCAACCATCGACCGCCACTTTGCCGCCTTTGGCATCCAAACCGACCATAATATGACCTGGAAACGCATCGCACGCTTCGTGCAAAAAGCCTGGCACTTTAACCGCTGCGGTACCAATAATAATGTAGGTGACGCCCAAATCCAGGTAGCGCTCGATCGTTTCCAGATCGCGAATGCCACCACCCAATTGCACCGGCACGTCGACGCCAACGGCTTCAATGATGCTACGCACCGCCGCTTCATTTTTTGGTTTACCGGCAAAGGCGCCGTTTAAATCCACCAAATGTAGGCGACGCGCACCTTGCGCCAGCCAATGTAGCGCCATCGCCGCAGGATCGTCCGAGAAGACCGTCGCCTCTTCCATTAAGCCTTGTTTCAGTCGCACACATTGACCATCTTTAAGATCAATTGCCGGAATAATTAGGGTTGAAGTGTCCATAATAAATAAGTAGTTAACGAATTAAAGAGGTTGCCAAAGAATAAAATTCTGCAGCAATTTTAAACCATCTGCCGCACTTTTTTCAGGGTGAAATTGCACCGCGAACAAATTGTCACGCGCCACCGCACACACAAAGGGCGTCGGATAATCGCTGGTCGCCTGCACAAGGTCGCTATTTTTAGGTTGCACAAAATAACTGTGCACGAAGTAAAAACGCGCCTCTTGTTCGATGCCATTCCACAGTGGATGTGCTGCGTGATGCACTTGATTCCAGCCCATGTGCGGCACTTTAAGCTTTTGGCCGCGAGCATCTTTTAGCTCAGCAGCAAAACGCACCACCTCGCCTTCCAAAATACCCAAGCCCGGCACATCACCTTCTGCGCTGTGCTCGAACAACATCTGCAAGCCGATACAAATTCCCAAAAAAGGCTTGCTACGAGCGGCATCCAACACCGCTTGCCGCAAACCGCGCGCGTCTAATTCACGCATGCAATCGGGCATCGCGCCTTGACCGGGAAATATCACCCGACCCGCCGCCGCCACTACCGCTGGATCATCGGTCACCACCACATTTGCTGTCGGCGCCACTTTGCGCACGGCCTGATACACCGAGCGCAAATTGCCCATGCCGTAATCAATAATCGCAACGTCAACCATATGAATTTACAGAGAACCTTTGGTAGAAGGCATCATGCCAGCCATCCGCGGATCGCATTCCAACGCCACGCGTAAGGCGCGACCGAAAGCTTTGAAAATCGTTTCCGCTTGATGGTGAGCGTTATTGCCCGCCAAATTGTCGATGTGCAAGGTCACCAAAGCGTGATTGACGAAGCCTTGGAAAAATTCGTGGAACAAATCCACATCAAAATCGCCGATGCTGGCACGCACAAAATCGCAATTAAAAACCAAGCCCGGACGACCCGACAAATCTAACACCACGCGCGACAAGGCTTCGTCCAACGGCACATAAGCGTGACCGTAACGACGCAGGCCTTTTTTATCACCCACTGCCTGATTAAACGCCTGACCCAAAGTGATGCCGAGATCTTCGACGGTGTGATGCGCGTCAATGTGCAAATCGCCTTTGGCGATAATTTCAATATCGATCAAACCGTGACGCGCCACTTGATCCAGCATGTGCTCAAGAAAAGGTAAGCCAGTATCCAGCTTAATTTTTCCGGTGCCATCCAAATTCAAATTGACCGTAATTTGCGTCTCTAAAGTGTTGCGAATAATTTGCGCGCTACGCATGATTTTTCCCTATGCGAATTGATGAATACTGCTTTGCAATGCTGCCATAAACTGCTCGTTTTCAACTTCGGTACCCACCGTCACCCGCAGACAATCGCTCAACATCGGATGACCGCCATTTAGATTTTTAATCAGCACACCGCGCTGCCGAATACCTTGAAATACGTCCGTTGCGCGATCGACTCTAAACAATAAAAAATTGGCTTCGCTGACAAAGGCGCGCACATCCACCGTGCCCACCAAACGCTCATACAACCACGCTCGATCTTGTTTAATGTGTGCCGCTTGCGCCAACAAAATATCGTGATGTCGCAACATAATCTGCGCCACGCCTTGCGTCAACACACCCACATTATAAGGTAAACGTAATTTTTCTAGCTGATTCAACCAACGCGGCGCACCGGCCAAAAAACCGAGCCGCAAACCCGCCATCCCCAACTTGGAAAAAGTACGCATCACCAGCAAATTATCATATTGGCTTAATTGCGGTAAAAAACTATCGCTAGCAAAGGCGTAATACGCCTCATCCACCACCACCAAACCGGGCGCAGCCTGAATAATTTGCTTCACCGCCGCCGCATCAAATAAATTGCCAGTGGGATTATTCGGATACGCCAAAAAAATCAGCGCCGGCTGATGCTGCTCGATGGCTGCCAACATAGCCGGCAAATCTAGCTCAAAATCTTCGGTCAGCGGCACGCCGACATAAGTCATGCCGGTAAACGCCGCGATCATTTTGTACATCACAAACGACGGCTCCACGCTCAGCAACACCGCGCCCGGTTTCGCCACCGCCATCGCCAACAGTTGAATAATCTCGTCCGAACCATTGCCCAGCAACACGTCCATCTCCGCCGGCAAATTGCTCACCTGACGAATCGCCGCTTTTAATTCTGTCGCGCCCGCATCGGGATAACGATTGATCGCCGAATTCGCCACCCACTGCGCCAACTCTTCGCGCAATGGTTGCGGCAAGGTATACGGATTTTCCATCGCATCCAATTTCACCATATTACTGGCCGGTTGAACGTGATAAGCACTCAACGCCAACAGCTCTTGGCGAATCAAATTTTCGGGTAACACAGCAGAGCGAGCGAGCGACATGATAGATAGCGTTTAATTAACGGTCGGCATTCTACCTAATCAACTGCCAAACTACCCAATATTTTCCACTGTGCCAGCTAATAAATTCGCGCTCGTTTCGCCGGTCGCCGCCTTAAACAAAGCCAGCGTTTTCACCCGCGCCACCGCGTGATCAACAATCGGCGCCGGATAATGTTCACCGACCCGCACACCGCAACGCTGCTGCTCTGCCAGCGGCATCAACCACGGCGCATGAATATATTTGTCCGAACAATTGGCCAACTCTGGCAGATAGCGACGAATAAATTTTCCTTGCGGATCAAAGCGCTCTGATTGCGTCACCGGATTAAAAATACGAAACCACGGCTGCGCATCGCAACCGGTTGAAGCCGCCCACTGCCAGCCACCGTTATTCGCCGTTAGATCAAAATCCAACAAATTTTCAGCGAAATAGCGCTCGCCCCAGCGCCAATCGACGTGCAAATCTTTCACCAAAAATGAGGCGACGACCATCCGTAAGCGATTGTGCATAAAACCAGTTTGATTAATTTGCCGCATCGCCGCATCGACTAAAGGGAAACCGGTGCGCGCGTCACACCAAGCGGCGAATTTTTCGGCATCGTTGCTAAAGGGCAGCTGATTAAACACCGGTTTAAAGGTGACGCCGTGCGCCAAGCGCGGATGATGACTCAGCAACATTTGGTAAAACTCGCGCCAGATTAATTCGGACAACCAAGTTTCCGCCCCCGCACCACCGTGATAAAAGGCCTGCGCCGCCAGACGTCGAATTGAAATCGTACCAAAGCGCAAATGCGTTGATAAATATGACACGCCTTTCAGCGCCGGAAAATCGCGCGCCTCCTTATAACGATCCATCCGCGTGGCGAAATCGGCGAATAATTTTTCCGCGCCCGACACGCCAGTCGGCATCGCCATATTCGCCAAATTGGTCGGCTCAAAACCCAATTGCTGCAAAGTGGGAATCGGCTGCGGTGAAAGCTGTGCCAGCGCAGAAAAATAGCGTTCAGTCGGATAAGCGCGCAAATAAAAATCGTTTACCTTTTTCAGCCACGCATTTTTATACGGCGTGAACACGCTAAACGGCTTACCCGCGCCGGTTAACACTTCATCGCGCTCAAAAATCACCTGATCTTTAAAATCGAAAAAAGCACAATTTTGCTGCTGCAAAGCATCCGCAATCAAAGCGTCGCGGGCGATGGCGGCGGGTTCCACATCGTGATTATAAAACACCGCCTCGGCCTGCAACTCTCTGGCTAATTTAGGAATTTCAACCGTCGCTGCACCGTGGAGAATATGCAAGGCGCTACCGTGTTCTCGCAATAAAGCATCCAACTCTTCAACGCAACGCAAAATAAATTCCACCCGACGATCGCGCTTATTCGGCAGCGCATCCAGAATATCGGTATCAAACACAAACACGCAACACACCTCAGCGCTCTGCTTTAAAGCGTGAAAAAGCGCGGCGTGGTCGGCTAAACGCAAATCGCGGCGGAACCAGCAAAGTGAACGTGAGAAATGGGGCATGATTTATTCCAAAAGTTTGCGAGGATGATCAGTCTGGCGATGGTAGCAAACAGCAGACGCAAACGCCGACCAATATTGCCATTGCAAAAATGCTGGCGTATAAAGGCGAACCATTTCTTAGCCACGCACCGACAAGTTAAAACACTTCATGTTATTCAACTCTTACGTTTTTATCTTTGCCTTCTTTCCGATTGTTTTTTTGGTGTTTTTTCAGATCGGCAAAACCAGCCCCGCGCTGGCTTCCTTTTGGCTGGCAGCCGCGTCGTTGTTTTTTTACGGCTGGTGGGATATTCGCTACGTTGCATTGTTACTGACTTCCATCGCGTTTAATTACGCCGCCGGTTATGTGATCGGCCATCGCGTCGCACGTCAGTCAGTCAGTCAGTCAGTCAGTCAGTCAGTCAGTCAGTCAGTCAGTCAGTCAGTCAGTCAAAAATCTTGTTGGCCTCGGCAATTGCTGTCAACCTAATTCTTCTCGGCTATTTCAAATACGCCAACTTTTTTGTCACCAATTTAAACCATCTCAGCGGCACCTCGCTCAGCCTCGGCGAAATCATTCTTCCCCTCGGTATTTCCTTTTTTACCTTCACCCAAATCGCCTTTCTGGTTGACACCTATCAAGGAAAAGTGAAGGAATTCAACTTCGTTCACTACACTTTATTCGTCACCTACTTTCCGCACCTCATCGCCGGCCCGGTGTTGCATCACAAAGAAATGATGCCGCAATTTGCCGAGCGCAACGTCTGCAAACTCAATTGGGATAACGTCGCCGTTGGCTTGAGCATCTTCGTGCTAGGACTGGCAAAAAAAGTATTGATCGCTGATTCGCTGGCAGAATTCCCCACGCCGATTTTCAGCGCCGTTGCCGCCGGTGGGCAGCCCATGTTATTCGAAGCGTGGATCGGCGCGCTGGCTTACACGTTCCAGTTGTATTTCGACTTTTCTGCTTATTCCGACATGGCGATTGGCATCTCGCTGATGTTTAACGTGCGCCTGCCGATGAATTTTAATTCGCCGTACAAAGCCACCAACATCATCGACTTTTGGCGACGCTGGCACATGACGCTTTCCCGCTTTTTGCGCGACTATTTATACATTCCGCTGGGCGGCAGTCGCCACGGCAAATTTCGCCGTTATCTCAATTTATTCATCACGATGTTACTTGGCGGCTTGTGGCACGGTGCCGGCTGGACATTCATTATCTGGGGCGCGCTACATGGTTTTTATTTGATGGTGAACCACGCTTGGCGCGGCTTCAAAGCAAAAATGGGCTGGGGCGAAGGCGGTAGATTGGCAAAATTAGGCGCCGGGGCGCTGACGTTTTTAGCGGTCGTCGTCGGTTGGGTGTTTTTTAGAGCAGATAGTTTTACCTCGGCGATGACCATGCTGCACGGCATGGCGGGGATGAATGGAGTGTCGTTGCCATCGTCGTTGGAAGGGAAGATTGGGCATTATTTAGCTGGGTATGATTGGATTACTTTCCAAGGGCTTCATCCAATGGCAACTGGTTTTGACATGCTGAATGCCCTCATCATTTTTTGTTTGGCTTTTCCAATTATCTGGCTGCTTCCAAACGTCTGGCAAATATTCCAAACCTATCGCCCAACATGCGAAGATTTGAAAGAACACCGTCCCGCAACTGATGCCAGTCTCGCCCCTGCCCAACAAGAAAAATGGCTTCGACTCTTCCAATGGCGACCGACAAAAATACGGGCATTGGCAACGGGAGTGTTGTTTTCCATAGCGATTATGGGATTAACCCGCGTCAGTGAATTTCTTTACTTCCAATTCTGACTATGCGCAATCATCTACTTCAAATTTTCGTCGTCACCTTGATTGCGTTGGTGGTGTTTGCCGGATTTAACTGGCTGATTAATCCTTACGGAATATGGAATTCACCAAAAATTCGAGGCGTTAATACGGCTAAATCTGAATTGGCTATTCATGAAAGAATTTACAAAACAGTTGGCTTGGCTCGGCAACCTGCCGATACCATCATTCTCGGCACGTCGCGCAGTGATATTGGACTCAATCCAGAACACCCTGCATTGAGAGGGAATGCAATAAATTTGGCTATCTCCTCACAACCTAATCGAGAAACACACAGAATTTTTGATGCGCTCAATGATCATCAAAAAATCAATTCGATAGTCATAGGTCTAGATTTTTTCGCGTCGAATAACTTGCTGCCAGAGCCACCTGATTTCGTATCTGAAAATTTTTTAACCGATCGTGGTTGGAAATTAACTGTCTCTGGTTCTACTTTGATGGATTCGACACGCACAATCCTCAAAAGAAAGGCTCTCCTGAGCGACACTTGGTCGGAATGTGGTTTACGCCTATGGTCAGCGCAATATGTTAAAGATGGCGAAGGTCATCGGAAATTGATGCAGTTATCTGAAAACGGATATTTATCTTCACACTATTTGCCAGTTCCTTCATGCTCCTATGACTTCTCATCAAACACAGGGAAATTACCTCAGCTTGAAGAAATTCGTGCCATTTTCGCCCGTGCGCATCGCGACCACATCACTTTGAAATTATTAATTTCCCCCTCTCACGCTCGTCAATGGGAAACCCTAGCCGCCGCAGGTTTATGGCATAAATGGGAGGAATGGAAATCTCGCTTAGTGAAGATGAACGAAGAGGAAGCGCAACGTGCCGGTGAACCGGCATTTCCGCTTTGGGATTTTAGCGGCTATCACTCAATTTCTACCGAAACTGTGCCAGCCTTGGGTGACACAACAACCATGATGCACTGGTATTTTGATTCGTCTCATTACACGCCCGCCACTGGCGATTTAGTTCTCGACCGCATCTTCAACTACCACTCACCCGTCCGCACTGTCCCCGACGACTTTGGCGTTTTACTCACCAGCCAAAAAATCGAAGCCCACCTCGCGCGCATCCGCACCGACCGTGAGCATTACCGATTAACTCATCCTGAAGACATCGCCGAGATCGAAGCAATGGCGCGCGAAGTTTCAAAAACAAAGCATTGCGCCAGCTCAGTAAAATAACTTAAAAAGAGGAATGTTATCCGTGCAGCGGTTGCGCCACCAACTTGACGCCGAGTGCCGCACAAACACGGCTTGCCATGTCAAAACATAAGCTTCGCGCTAGATGACAATCGCTTCCAACCCTTTCTTTTCAATGAGCTGTAAAAGTTTCGCTACCGCGCCACTAGGGTGTTTGCCGGAATTAGGTGACTCCCATTTTTGGACAGCAGAAACGCTGACATTCAAGATTGAAGCAAACACCGATTGGCTGACCTTGGCATTTTCCACGCGGATGGCGGTTACTTTTTCGGATGTGTACTCTGGCGGGCACTGGCACAGCAGATTCATCTTGGCCATATCTTGCTTGGTGATCAGCGCATGGCCTTGAAGGGCTTGCGCCATCTCCCGCACCTCATTAAGAATTCGATTTTCTTCAATTGTTTTTTTATTTGTCATGGCAAATCTCCTTTAGGATTTTGGCTGCAAGCAGCTCATCGAGTTTTTTGCTGTTCACGTTTTCAAGCGCATGGGCGATGATTTTTGCGGCTTCAACTTCTTTGTCTGAAAAGTCTGTGCCTGGGGCATTCTTCTCTCGCCCTGCCAAGAAGAAGATGGCGTCTTGATGTTTTTTCGCGACCAGTGTGCGGGTTGAGCCACTTTTGCCTTGGCCGGCTATGGATACGCGCTTTTTACACACGCCACCACCCAAGTCTGCTTCAAACAACCCTTGTTCAATCTGGTGTGCGGCCTCACACAGCAGCGCATCACTCACCACTTTGCGCGCCCAGCGATCAAAGGTTTTGGTTTTGAATACTCTTTTCATGTTCGAATTCTAGTTGGTTATAGCACTATGTGCAATAGCTGCAAGCCAAGTGGTATGATGTTTAGACACGCAGGGTTGTGTGTTGGTGATTCTTTCCTTGTTAGTCGGGTAGGCACGTTTCTGTGCCTACGCGGAAATACAATCATCATTACCACCCGCGTGGGCAGCCCTCGTAGGGCACAATAACCAACGGGAATTGCGCCCTATATTTCCGAAAATGGTGCAATGTGCTGCGCTTATTGCACCCTACAAAATAGCCAATAATTTATCTTTCGTCCGCGAAGTTTCAAAAACAGGCATTGCGCCAGCTCAGTAAAATAACTTAAAAAAGGATGTTATCCGTGCAGCGGTTGCGCCACCAACTTGACGCCGAGCGCCGCACAAACACGGCTCACCGTATCAAAGCGCGGTTGAGCATCTGAACGAAGCGCACGATACAGCGCCTCGCGAGTCAGGCCAGAATTCTTGGCGATTTCTGTCATGCCACGTGACCGAGCAATAATCCCCAGCGCGTGTGGCAATTCAGCAGGATCACCTTCTTCAATCACCAGCGTCAGGTAAGCGGCGATATCCGCCTCGTCTTTTAGATGTTCAGCCATGTCAAAGTCGGGCAAATCGGCAATTTTAATTTTCTTGGTCATAGTTTATTCCTCAATGGTTGCGGCCAGTTTGATGGCCTTGGCAATATCGGCGGACTGCGTCGATTTATCTCCGCCACCTAACATCACAATCACCACATTCCCTCGCTGGATGTAATACATACGCCAGCCCGCACCGAAAAACTCACGCATTTCAAAAACGCCTACACCAACTGGTTTCACGTCGCCTAAATTACCCATCATCGCCCGATCAATCCGACGATTCAGACGGATACGCACCATCCGGTCTTTTATGCCATCAAGCCAAGCAGCAAATTCATCCGTTCGTTTAATGGTGACCATACCTGAAATGTAACCAATCGGTTACACCACGTCAAGATATTACGACGACAAATCCTCTCACCAAAATTGTGCGCACTCGCCCTTGCGATTACAATGTCGGCATGTCCCAATTAAACCTCACCAATCATTTCTTGATCGCTATGCCGGCGATGACCGATCCCTATTTTGCCAAAACGCTGACTTATGTTTGCGAACATAGCGCCAGCGGGGCGATGGGTATTGTGGTTAATCGGCCGATTTCGCTGACGCTCAGCGAGTTATTCGCGCAAATAAATATGCCGCTCAATCAAAGCGAATTGGATGATTTACCGATTCATTTTGGCGGCCCCGTGCAGACCGATCGCGGTTTTGTGTTGCATAAACCCAGCGGGCCGTGGCAATCGACGATGACAATTAGCAGCCAAGTCGGCCTCACCACTTCCAAAGATATTTTGCAGGCGGTGGGCGATGGCAGTGGCCCGAGCAATTTATTGGTCACACTCGGTTACGCCGGTTGGGGCGAAGGTCAGCTCGAACAAGAGTTGGCGCAAAACGCTTGGTTGACGGTGCCGGCCGATGAGCGGATTTTGTTCGACCTGCCAGCAGAGCAACGTTTTGAAGCTGCGATGGCTTTGTTGGGCGTCGATTTTGCCTCGCTTTCTGATGAGGTTGGTCATGCCTGATGGCGTGAAAATTCTCGCGCTTTCTGGCACTTTGCTCGCTTTTGATTTTGGCACTAAACGCATCGGCATCGCCGTTGGCAACACCCTCACCCGCCACGCGCAACCGCTCAGCACTATCGCTGATGAAAAAACTGACGTTCGTTTTTCCACTATTCAAACCTTAATTAACGAATGGCAGCCATCCGGCCTAATTGTCGGTTTGCCCTGCAACGACGACGGCACGCCGCACGAGATGACGGCGCTGTGTCGCCGTTTTGCCAATCGCCTAAAAGGTCGCTTTAATCTGCCGACGATTTTGATTGATGAACGTTATACTTCTGCGGCTGCCAGCAGCGCGCTAAGCGAAGCGGGCATTCACGGTCGGCAACAAAAAACGGTGATTGATCAATATGCTGCCCAACAAATTTTGCAAGCCTATTTTGCTGAACCGAGCGCGGGAATCCACGCTTAAACCGATCAACTAAAACCCAACTAAATTGAGGTTTAACTATGAATAATCCGCAACTCAACAAACACGGCGAACTGCAGCATTTGCTCAGCACCGAAGGTTTGCCGGTGCGCATTTTGCGCAACATTCTCGACACCACCGACCAATTTGTCAGCGCCGCCGCCGGTCACGAAATTAAGAAAGTGCCCTTGCTGCAAGGCAAATCAGTGTTCAACGTTTTCTTTGAAAATAGCACGCGAACCCGCACCACTTTTGAGATCGCCGCCAAAAAATTATCGGCCGACGTGGTTAATCTCAACATCGGTTCCTCCAGCACCAGCAAGGGCGAAACGCTGCTCGATACGGTTGATAATTTGTGCGCGATGCACGCCGATATGTTTGTGGTGCGACACGCGCAAAGTGGTGCCGCGCATTTAATCGCGCAACACGTGGCGCCCGATATTCACGTCATCAATGCCGGCGACGGTCGTCACGCGCATCCGACGCAAGCGCTGTTGGATATGTACACGATTCGCCATTACAAAAAAGAATTTCACAATCTGCGCGTCGCCATCGTGGGCGACATCTTGCATTCACGCGTCGCCCGTTCGCAGATTCACGCGCTCACCACTTTAGGCGTGCCTGAAGTCCGCGTCATCGCACCCAAAACATTACTGCCGACGATGGTAGAAAAGTTGGGCGTACAGGTTTATCACGATATGTCGCTCGGCTTAAAAGACGTCGACGTAGTGATGATGTTGCGCTTGCAAAATGAACGGATGCAAGGCGGCTCCTTACCGTCGGCGCAGGAATATTTTAAACATTACGGTCTGACCCAAGAAAAATTATCGCAAGCAAAAAGCGACGCCATCGTGATGCACCCTGGCCCGATGAATCGCGGCGTGGAAATTGATTCCAGCGTGGCTGACGGTCCACAATCAGTAATTTTGCCGCAAGTGACGTTTGGTATCGCGGTGCGAATGGCGGTGATGAGCACTTTGGCGGGAGGAAAATAATGAATATTCACATCAAAAATGGTCGGCTAATTGATCCTAAAAACAATATCGACGCGAAGCAAGATGTGTACATCGTCGGTCAACGCATCGCCGCCATCGGCAACGCGCCAGACGGCTTTATCGCCGAGCACACCATCGACGCCAGCGGCTTAATTGTCACCCCCGGTTTGGTGGATATTTCTGCCCGTTTACGCGAACCCGGTTATGAATATAAAGCCACCTTGGAATCTGAAATGGACGCAGCCGTCGCCGGTGGCGTCACCTCTTTGGTGTGCCCGCCCGACACCGATCCGCCGCTAGACGAACCCGGTTTGGTAGAAATGCTCAAGCACCGCGCACGCTCACTTTATCAAGCCCGCGTGTTTCCGATTGGCGCCTTAACCTACGGTTTAAAAGGCGAAGAATTAACCGAAATGGCCGAGCTCAGCGACGCCGGCTGCAAGGCTTTTGGCCAAGCCGATGCGCCGCTCACCGACACCCGCGTGTTGATGCGAGCGATGCAATATGCCGCCACCTTTGGCTACCGCGTTTGGCTGCGGCCGCAAGATAGTTTTCTGGCGAAAAGTGGCGTCGCGCACGATGGCGAAGTTGCCACCCGTTTAGGTTTGCCGCCGATCCCGGTGATTGCCGAAACCATCGCCGTCAGCACCATGTTGCAACTGGCGCGCGAGACGCAAGTGCAATTACATTTGTGCCGAATTTCCAGTGCTGCCAGCGTCGAACTCATTCGCGCCGCCAAGCGCGACGGCATCAACGTCAGTTGCGATGTGTCGGCCAATCATGTGCATTTATCGGAAATGGACATCGGCTTTTTTGATTCCAACTGCCATTTAATTCCGCCGCTACGCAGTCACCGCGATAAAGAGGCGCTGCGTGCCGGTTTGCGCGACGGCACCATTGACGCAATTTGTTCCGACCATTCGCCGGTGGATGAAGATGCCAAACAATTGCCGTTTGCCGAGGCGGAAGCCGGCGCCACCGGTTTGGAATTATTGCTGCCACTGGTGCTGAAATGGGCCGAACAAGATGGCGTTTCCTTGTCGGATGCGCTGGCGCGCGTCACCTCAAAATCGGCGCAATTAATCAATCCAAAAATGGGGCATTTAACGGTGGGCGCGCACGCTGACGTCTGCGTGTTCGACCCGAATACCATTTGGAAAGTAGAAGCCAGCGCACTTAAAAGCCAAGGTAAAAATACGCCGTTTTTGGGGATGCAAATGCAAGGAAAAGTTCGTTATACGGTAGTTGAGGGAAAGATTGTGTTCTCCAGTTTTTAAGTGAAAGGTCAAAAGCCGTCGAGCCATCACAGCCAACAAATTGAATAAGGTTTTACCAAGTTTCGACAAGGGAGATTCCATGTTTCAAGTTAGATTTCACGGGCGCGGCGGTCAAGGTGTAGTCACCGCTGCTGAAATGTTGTCGGTGGCGGCGTTTGATGAAGGTCATCACGCGCAGGCTTTTCCCAGTTTTGGTTCTGAGCGCACCGGCGCACCGGTGGTGGCTTTTTGCCGCATCGACCAAAAAGAAATTCGCCTGCGAGAGCCGATTATCGAACCGGACGCGCTGATTATTCAAGATCCGACTTTGCTGCATCAAGTCGATATATTTGCTGGTTTTAAGCCCGATGGTTATGTGCTGATTAACACCGGAAAAAGTTTTGAAGACTTAGGCTTATCCGAACACATTCAAGCCGCTTATTTAGACCGCTGGTGCGCCGTTGCCGCCACCGAAATTAGCATCAAACATCTCGGCCGACCGATGCCCAACGTGCCGCTGCTCGGCGGTTTCGCGGCAGTGTCCGGCAAAATTAAATTAGCGTCCGTCATCAAAGCCATCAACGGCAAATTTTCAGGAAAAGTGGCCGCTGGCAATATCGCCGCCGCCACCGAAGCCTACGAAAAAGTGATGGCCGAAAAACAAGCCGCGTTGCGTGGAGGCAAAAATGCTTAAGCAAATTGAAGGTTCAAAAGCCGTGGCGCAAGGCGTGGCGCTGTGCCGTCCCGAAGTGATTTGCGCCTATCCGATTTCACCGCAAACCCACATCGTCGAAGCGCTTGGCAAAATGGTCAAAGGCGGCGAATTAACACCCTGCGAATTTATCAACGTCGAATCAGAATTTGCCGCCATGTCAGTGGCGATTGGCGCCTCCGCCGCCGGCGCGCGCAGTTATACCGCCACCGCCTCGCAAGGTTTATTGTTTATGGCCGAAGCGGTTTACAACGCCTCTGGCTTGGGTTTGCCGATCGTGATGACCGTCGCCAACCGCGCGATTGGCGCGCCGATTAACATCTGGAACGACCATTCTGATGCGCTGTCGCAACGCGATTCCGGCTGGCTGCAATTATTTGCCGAAACCAATCAAGAAGCGCTCGATTTACACATTCAAGCGTTTCGCTTGGCCGAAGAAATTTCGATGCCGGTGATGGTGTGCATGGACGGCTTCATTTTGACCCACGCTTTTGAGCGCGTTGACGTGCCAGAGCAAGCACAAGTGGATGCTTACTTGCCGCCCTTTGTGCCGCGCCAATCGCTTGATCCCGCCGAACCGATGTCGATCGGTGCGATGGTCGGCCCGGAAGCATTTATGGAAGTGCGCTATTTGGCGCACGCCAAACAAATGCAAGCGCTGGAACGCATTCCGCAACTTTCCGCTGAATTTAAAACGATTTTCGGCCGCGACAGCGGCGGCTTAGTGCGCACTTACTGCACCGAAGACGCCGATACAATCATCATCGCCATGGGTTCCATCCTCGGCACCATCAAAGATACCGTCGATGAAATGCGCGCCGAAGGTCACAAAATCGGCGTGCTCGGCATCACCAGTTATCGGCCTTTTCCGCTGACCCAAGTGCGCGACGCGCTGATTCACGCCAAACGTTTTTTGGTGCTGGAAAAAAGTTTGGCCGTGGGCATGGGCGGCATTCTCGCCACCGACGTGCGGATGGCCGTCACCGGCACCGGGTTGCGAGGCTTCACCGCCATCGCCGGCTTGGGCGGGCGGCCAATTTACAAATCGTCGTTGCATAAATTATTTCGGCAGGCAGAAAAAGAAGAATTACCGCCGAACACCTTCCTCGATTTGGATTGGAATGTGGTCAATAAACAATTAGAACGCGAAAAACAAATGCGCCGTTCCGGCCCGATTGCCGAAAACGTATTGCACGATTTGGGCATTGTGTCGGCGAAGTTTGGTTAAGGAGAACAGCATGAGCTTTCAACCTGTAAAGTTTTATCAAACTGGCACTTTTACCGTCGGCAATCGTTTGTTGGCGCCAGACGAGCGCAGCGTGCAAGCCAGTCAGCGGCGGTCGAATTCGATCAGTTCTGGCCATCGCGCGTGCCAAGGTTGCGGTGAGGCGCTCGGCGCACGTTATGCGATTGATGCGGCGATGGAAGCCAGCAACGGTCAGCTGATTGCCGCCAACGCCACCGGTTGTTTGGAAGTTTTTTCGACGCCGTATCCGGAATCGTCTTGGCAGGTGCCGTGGATTCATTCGCTGTTTGGTAATGCGGCGGCGGTGGCAACCGGTATCGCGGCGGCAATGAAAGTGAAGGGAAAACCAGAAGTTCGGGTGGTGGCGCAAGGCGGTGACGGCGGCACGACTGACATCGGTTTTGGCTGTTTGTCGGGGATGTTTGAGCGCAACGACGACGTGCTTTATATTTGCTACGACAACGAAGCCTATATGAATACAGGCGTGCAGCGGTCTTCTGCCACGCCACCGGCGGCGCGCACCTCCACCACGATGCCAGTCGGCCCTGAGCCTGGCAATGTGTTTGGCCAAGGTAAAAATGTGCCAGAAATCGCGATGGCGCACGGCATTCCTTATGTGGCCACCGCCACCGTCGCCGATTTGCGCGACCTTGAATATAAAGTAAAAAAGGCGATGTCGATGCACGGTGCGCGCTATTTGCATATTTTTGTGCCGTGCCCTTTGGGTTGGGGTGCAGCTTCCGATGCCACCATTTCACTGGCGCGTTTAGCCAAAGAAACCGGCTTATTTCCGGTGTTTGAAGCGGAAAATGGCGAAGTGACTGGCGTGCTGAAAATTCGCCATCAACAACCCGTTGAAAATTATTTAATGCCACAAAAACGCTTCGCCCATTTATTTGGAAAAAATGCGCATCCCGAAACCGTGGCGCGCATTCAAGCCAAAGCCGAGCGCAATATTCGGAAATATGGTTTGTTAGCGACGGAGGAAAATTAAAATGCCTAAACCTTTTGCGATTACCCTCAAACCCGGCACTTCGCTGGCTAATCTGACCGGCACTTGGCGCACCGCGCGCCCGGTTTATCTTGATCGTTTACCGCCTTGCAACAACGCGTGTCCGGCGGGTGAAAATATTCAAGGCTGGTTATTTCACGCTGAATCAGGTGATTACGAACAAGCGTGGCGCGTACTGGTAGAAAATAATCCGCTACCGGCGGTGATGGGGCGCGTCTGTTATCACCCCTGCGAAAACGCCTGCAATCGCGGTCAACTTGATTCATCGGTCGGCATTAATTCAGTCGAACGATTTTTGGGTGACGAAGCGATTAAGCAAGGTTGGAAATTACCGCCAACGGCCGCCGCGACTGGCAAAAAAGTGTTGGTGGTGGGTGCTGGGCCATCTGGTTTATCCGCCGCTTATCAGTTGGCGCGCTTAGGCCACAGGGTAGAAATTCACGAAGCGGGGCCTTTCGCCGGCGGCATGATGCGCTTTGGTATTCCAAAATATCGCTTACCCCGAGAGGTGTTAGATGCGGAAATTCAGCGGATTTTGGATCTAGGCGTCACCTTAAAATTAAACAGCAAAGTCGCCGATATTCGCGCCACGATGCAAGCCGAACAGTTTGATGCGGCATTTTTGGCGGTGGGCGCGCACATTGGCAAACGCACTTATATTCCGGCGGGCGATGCGGCAAAAATTGTCGATGCGGTGTCGGTATTGCGCTCGATGGAAGGCGAAGATAAACCGATGTTGGGTCGGCGCGTGGTGGTTTATGGTGGCGGCAATACCGCGATTGACGTGGCGCGTACCGCCAAAAGACTGGGCGCGACCGAGGCGATTATCGTTTATCGGCGCACCCGCGACAAAATGCCGGCACACGATTTTGAGGTGGAAGAAGCGCTGCAAGAAGGCGTGATGATTAAGTGGTTGTCGACCATCAAACACGCCGGCGACAGCAATATCACCGTCGAAAAAATGGCGCTGGACGACAAAGGCTTTCCGCAACCGACGGGCGAATTTGAAACGATCGAGGCCGATTCGGTGGTGCTGGCGCTGGGGCAAGATGTTGATTTATCGTTGCTAGATGGCGTGCCAGGTTTGGAATTAAAAGATGGCACGGTGCAAGTGTCGGCCAATATGATGACCGGTTTCCCCGGAATTTTTGCCGGCGGCGATATGGTGCCTTCCGAACGCACCGTCACCGTGGCCGTCGGTCACGGCAAAAAAGCCGCGCGCAATATCGACACGTGGTTGCGTGGCAGCGAATATCACGCCGCCGAGAAACACGAAATCGCCGAGTATCAAAATTTGAATCCTTGGTATTACTCCGACGCGCATAAAACCGTGCGCCCCACCTTGGATATTTTGCGGCGCAAAACCACCTTTGAAGAAGTGCAAGGCGGCTTGAACGAAAGCAACGCTTTATTTGAAGCGCGCCGCTGTTTATCCTGCGGTAATTGTTTTGAATGCGACAACTGTTATGGCGTTTGCCCCGATAATGCGGTGATCAAACTTGGCCCCGGCAAAGGTTTTGAATTCAAATATGATTATTGCAAAGGCTGCGGCATTTGCGTGGCGGAATGTCCGTGCGGCGCGATCAAAATGGTGGCGGAGGAGACTTAAAGCTGACATTAAGTTCGCTAAGATCACCTTGTCGAACTTAATTCTTTTAATTAAAGCGTTGCATTAAAAGCCAATTAAAAAGCCAGGATATTTCTATCCTGGCTTTATTCCAACTGATTAATTATTAAGCACAACTACGCATCAATTACAGGCTCCCATTTTGCAGGCTGTCTTGGCGAATCCTTCCAATTGATCGCAGGCAATACACGCCAGTGAACGCCCCACGCCGCCACCGTTATTTCGGTTATTTTGCGCCGCAGCCGCAGCGGCGGCCGCTTCTGATCGACGTGCCTCAGCTTCTGCTTTGCGTGCTGCAATATCCTCTTTACGCAGTTGCGCTTCGTTGCCGCGCGCCTCAGCATCAGCGGCTGATTTCTTTTCTTCGGCAGCCAGTCGTTTTGCATCCGCCTCTTGTTGGTCGCGCTTATCACGCATCGCGCCGAGTCGTGTCATTGCTGCGGCAGAAAACGAGCTTTCAGGAAAACGCGTCACAACAATCCGATACACTTCGGATGCCTGAATAAAATCTTTACTTGATTCAAGTTGATCCGCGTCCATATATAGTTGGGCGGCGGTCCCAGTTTCGTGAAGAAAACGCTGCCGCAAAGCAGCAAGCCGCTTTTTCTCAGCAAGAATCGCAGCATCTTTTTTAGCTTGTTCTCTTTCAGCTTCAGCCGCTAATCGCGCTCTTTCTTTCTCTGCCAGCTCAAGTTTGCGCGCCCGTTCCTTTTGAAATGCCAACAAGGCCGGCGCCAGTAAGGCTTGGCACTTAATTTGGTCTGTATTGCACTGCGTGACGACAACTGAGCTACTGTTTGAATCGCTAGCCGGAAATTCGCCCGCTACGATTGCAAATTTAGTGGATGTTTCAGTGCAGTTATTAATGCACCACTTGCCATCCTGCTCATAGAAAAATGCGGTGGCAACGCCATCTCCGCTCGCTTTTCCATTCACAAAGTTACCAATATACAAATTTCCATTTTTAGATTCAAAAGCACCCGCGCCACTAGGCTCACCATTCACCCAATAGCCGTCGTAGCGATTATTGTCGGCATATTTCATTACCCCATGCCCAGACCTTACGCCGTCTTGCCAGTTTCCTTCATAGCGCGAGCCATCGGCGTAAGACATCACACAATTACCATTCAGTTTGCCATTTAAGAACTGACCTTCTGCACGGTTTCCATTTGGCCACGTCAAAACGCCGCGCCCCGTTATTTGCCCATCGCGCCATTCACCATCGTATTTTTCACCGGTCGGCCACTCTTTCCAACCATGACCGTGTGGCAGTCCATTCTGTACCTGACCACGATAAATTGGATTATCGCTGGCGCAACCAGAAATAAATACAATCAATAAGCTAGCACAAAATAACTTCGCAACAAGTTTCATAATTTCCCTAATATGAAATAACAAAATTTAGTACTTTTTAATAGATTAATCTCAATCGATCATTGGGGGTTTTAACTCTTTGATGCCGATGTTGCTAATATTTAAGCACCACCGGCAACCCAAAAACCAATTAAATAATCAATGCTTATTAGTTAAAAATTGTAACCAATAGAGATCGTTGAGCCAGTAATTTTTTGTGTCGTTCCTGGTGTTTTGGCGTAAACCTGATTACTTGCATTTTGGGAATAACTCAGAGAAAACTTGCCATACATCACATCCAAACCAATTGATGAGGATCCAATGGTACTAGTATCTGTATATGTTGATGTTTGATCAGTTACACTCCACGAACTTCCGCCGCTTCTAATGAGCGCAAAAGGAGTTATTGTTAATTTTTCTGCAAATATACGATACAGAACCCCAAGTTCACCGTTGTAAAAAAATTCACCTGAATCTACGTTACTGTTAGTTTTAAGGGTCGACTGCTGATAATCCAGTTGCAAATTTGTCACAAATCCTAAGCTACGATCTGACAACATATCCCATTCCCAACCCAGACCCATTCCGACATCCCATCCGGTATAACCAAACGAATCTTCAAATGTGCCAACACGAAACATGGTGGAAGAGCCGCCAGTTTTATCCCCTTTTTTAAGCACCCACTCACCGACGGTACTTGAGCCTTGTGGATTACTATTGTCAACAATGCCGTTAGTATTAACCGAGATATTTTCGGTGCCTAAACTAAGCAAAAATCGACTTTGTGAGCTACCATCTTCAACCAACTCAGTGATTGGCATAGCGCCAAACTGATACGCCAAAGCCGACGTCACACTCAATCCCATCGACAAAACAAGAAATGCACCCACCCCGTATTTACAATATTTTTGTGTCATCACGCACCTCTTTATCATCAAAATAGGATTTAACTTTACACTATGTCACCCACTTTTGTAAAAGATTTAACGGCTAATTTTAGGTGTGCTTTTTTGATATGGCAGTGTTGAAATTCTGCGTGTTATAGATCAATGTTTTATCCGCCAGCAACTGATTAATGCCGCCACTAGCCGCGCGGTCTAATTCCCTTTACCATTCGCCGCCTTGAAATTCGTTAGGAATAAACAATGGGGATGATTTCGCAGCCGCTGTTGGTGACGATTTTGATGCTAACCATCTCAAATTTGTTTATGACGTTCGCTTGGTACGGCCATCTCAAAAATTTCGCGCAGTCGCCGTGGTACATTGCCGCCTTGGCGAGCTGGGGCATCGCGCTGTTTGAGTATTTAATTCAAGTGCCGGCCAATCGCATTGGCTACACCACGCTTGATCTCGGCCAGCTTAAAATGTTGCAGGAAGTCATTACGTTGCTGGTGTTTGTACCGTTCGCAGTGCTGTATATGGGCCAGCCGTTAAAGTGGGATTATTTGTACGCGGCGCTGTGTTTGCTCGGCGCAATCTATTTTATTTCTAGACATTAAAAAAACATGAACCATCAAAAACACATTCACATTTTGGGCATTTGCGGCACGTTTATGGGCGGCATTGCGGCCATCGCCAAACAAGCCGGTTATCGCGTCACCGGTTGCGACGCCAACGTTTATCCGCCGATGAGCACGCAATTAGAAGCGCAAGGTATCGAGTTGATCGAAGGCTTTGGTACCGCACAATTGGCGTTGAAACCGGACGTGTTTGTGATTGGCAATGTGGTGTCGCGTGGCAACGCGTTGATGGAAGAAATTCTCAATCAAAATTTGCCGTATATTTCTGGGCCGCAATGGTTGGCAGAAAATATTTTGCACGATCAATGGGTGCTGGCGGTTGCCGGTACGCACGGTAAAACTACCACCACGTCGATGCTGGCGTGGATATTAGAATTTGCCGGCTTAAATCCCGGATTTTTAATCGGTGGTGTGCCCGAAAATTTTGGCATTTCTGCACGATTGCCCTCACCCCAATCTTCACCCGATGGGCGCGGAAGTTTGCATGGATTTTTCGTGATTGAAGCGGACGAATACGACACCGCATTTTTTGATAAGCGTTCGAAGTTTGTGCATTACCGGCCGCGTACGGCGATTCTGAATAATTTGGAATTTGATCACGCCGATATTTTTGCCGATTTGACCGCCATCGAAACTCAATTTCATCACTTGGTGCGCACCGTGCCTAGCCAAGGTTTAGTCATCAGCAATGGTCGCGAAGCGTCGTTGGAACGGGTGCTTCAGCGCGGTTGCTGGACGCCAGTCGAAACTTTTGGCAACGCCACCGGTTGGAACATTGACGACGAAAATGTCATCACACTTAACGGTAAAACCCAAGGTCAACTGCAATGGGAATTGATGGGCGAACATAATCGGATGAATGCCTTGGCCGCGCTGGCTGCTGCGCGTCACGTTGGCGTGTCGGTGGCGCAAGGATTGGCCGCGTTAGCGACGTTTAAAAACGTTAAACGGCGGATGGAAATTCGTGGCACCGTCAACGGCGTCACCGTGTTTGACGATTTCGCCCATCACCCGACCGCGATCGACACCACCGTCGCCGGTTTGCGGCAAAAAGTGGGCAAAGCGCGCATTCTCGCGGTGCTGGAACCGCGTTCAAACACGATGAAATTAGGCGTGATGAAAGCGGCGTTACCGGCCAGTTTGAAAGATGCGGATTTAGTATTTTGCTACGGTGCTAATTTGGGCTGGGATGCGGCGGAAGCGCTGGCACCACTCGGCGACAAAGCGTTGGTCAGCGATGATTTGACGGTCTTGGTAGAAGCGATTGCGGCAGTGGCAAAAGCGGGCGATCAAATTTTGGTGATGAGCAACGGCGGGTTTGGCGGTATTCACGAAAAAATCTTGAAACGCTTGGGTTAAGTCTAAAAACAAAAATCTGTCCACGAACGTCACGAAAGAACACGAACAAAACCTGACAGCAACAAAACCTCATGGGTGGGGCATCTTGCGAATACAGCGGTTTGTTTATTTCGTGCCCTTTCGTGGACAGATTTCGTTTCTAGGTTTCTAACTTAACCGCTATTCCGCAATCCAGCGGCAATGCCGTTGATGGTCAAATGAATCGCCCGCTTCACTTTTTCGTTGTCATCACCAGCGCGATGGCGATGCAGCAGCGCCACTTGCAAGTGATTCAGCGGATCAATGTACGGTGTGCGGGTGGTTAAACTGCGCGCCAAAGTAGGATTATCAGCCAGCAAAGTATTAGCGCCAGTAATCGCAAATAACATCTCTAAGGTGCGCCGCCATTCGGCTTCGATTTCGCCAAAAATCCGATTACGCAAGGCTTCGTCTGGCACCAATTCAGCATAACGCGAAGCGATACCCATATCCGTTTTCGACAGCACCATGTCCATATTTGACAACAAGCCACGGAAAAAAGCCCAATGCTGATTCATCGCTTGCAATTGTTTAAGACCAGCGTCACCTTCACGTGCGATAAATTGCTGCACGGCGCTACCAAAACCAAACCAACCCGGCAACAAAGTGCGATTAAGTCCCCAACTAAATACCCACGGAATGGCGCGCAAGTCTTCGATGTTATCGGTTGCTTTGCGTGACGATGGACGGCTACCAATATTCAATTCAGCGATTTCTCGGATCGGCGTGGCGGTGAAAAAATACTCGGTAAATCCTGGGGTTTCATAAACCAAATGGCGATACGCGACAAACGCATCGTTGCTTAACGCTTCGACAATGCGATGAAATTCTGGCATGGTGGAATCGTCGCCGTGGTGATGCAGCAGCGTGGCTTCCATCGTCGCCGCGATCAAAATTTCTAAGTTACGCCGACCAATTTCTGGGTTCGAATATTTACTGGAAATAACTTCGCCTTGTTCGGTAATCCGAATTTGTGCGTTTACGCTGCCCGGCGGTTGCGCCAAAATTGCGTCATAACTCGGGCCGCCACCGCGACCCACTGTGCCGCCGCGACCGTGGAATAAACGCATTTCGATGCCGTGTTTTTCGAATATTTTGACCAGTTCAACTTCGGCTTTATACAGCTCCCAATTCGCCGTTAAATAACCGCCGTCTTTATTGCTATCGGAATAGCCCAGCATCACTTCTTGCGTGTTGCCGCGACTGCTCAACAACTCGCGATAAAATGGCAATGCGAACAGCTCATCCATGATCGGACCGCAACTTTGCAAGTCGCCGATCGTTTCAAATAGCGGAATAATATTCAGATATAAAGCGGGCGTTTTACCTGCTGCCAGCAAACCGGCTTGTTGCACCATCAGCGCCACTTCCAGCACATCGCTGACGGCATCGGCTTTAGAAATAATGTAATTTGGCAAGGCGGCGCGACCATAACGCTGATGAATTTCTGCCGCCGCGTGCATCAACTTTAATTCACCCTGAGCCAACTCAGAAAATTTCGATAAATCAGCCGCCAACGGTTTCGCGGCTTGTAACGCGGCCAATAAAACTTGGCGACGCGCTGCTTCATTCAAATCAAGATAGGCAATATTTTCGGCGGCCAGCAATTCGCTGACCACTTGCTCGTGCACGCCGCTGTGCTGACGCATATCCAGCGGTGCCAAATGAAAACCAAACACGTCCGCCGCACGGCGCAAATTCGCCATTCGACCGCGCGACAAATACAGCGCGTGATGATGTTCCAAGGAATGAATCACCACATCCAAATCGGCAACAAATTCTGCTGAATCCGCATACGCTTGTGTAATAAATTCTGTCGCAAAACGGTGGCCTAATTTTTCGGCTGTGGCGACTAAACGCGCATGAATACCAATTAAGGCGCGGCGATACGGCTCATCTTCACGACTGGCATTTTGATCCAGCGAACCCTCCGCAAGCGCCACCAATTCGGGGCTTACTTCAATCAAGCGAGTGGTCAAGCTCAAGCGACTGCTGAGCAAATCAGTTTCCGCCATGTAATATTCCAAGGCGGTTGCCGAATGCCGTTGCGCCGCATCCAACATCACTTTGTGTGTCACGAACGGATTACCGTCACGGTCGCCACCAATCCAACTCCCCACGCGGAGGAACGATGGGATGTCGACAGACTGACCAAAGCGCAAAGCCACTTGCTTTTCTAGGCCGGCATACAGTTTCGGAATTTCGCGCAGGAAGGTGTAATCGTAAAACGACAAACCATTATTCACCTCGTCTGGCACCGTCAATTTGGTGGTGCGCAACATCCGTGTGTGCCACAAAATCAGCACAAAACGATGCAAGGTTTCTTCGTTTTCTGCCAATTCGTCTGGCGTCATATCGATACGATCACGATCCGCCAATAAATTAGCAATAATCAATTGGCAATTCAAAATACTCTTGCGTTGCACCTCGGTTGGGTGCGCAGTCAACACTGGCGAAATCAGTGCCTTGTCAAAAAATGCCTGCACGTCAGCGACATCAATATTTTTTTCTTGGACGCGATCTAGCGCCAATTGCACGCTACCTTCTTGCGGCGGCGAGCCCGCTTTTAGATGGGCACGGCGGCGGCGATTGTGGTGCTGGTCTTCGGCAATATTAGATAATTGCGAAAAATAACTGAACGCGCGCACCACCAATAAGGTTTCATCTGGCGATAGCGCATCGAGCAATTGTTCTAGCTGATCACCATCGCGGTCATCTTGCGTTTTACGAAAGCGAACTGCGGTACGGCGCACGTTTTCGATCAATTCGAAAGTCGCCTCACCTTCTTGTTCACGCAAGGTGTCACCCAGAATTCGGCCTAACAGACGAATGTCATCGCGTAGCGGCACATCTTTGCTAGATAAGTCGGTTGAAGTGGAAAGTAAATTCATAACGTTTTTTGTAAACATATTGATGTGGCGGCTCATGTTAGAATGCGCCGAAAATAAATATCTAAAGTACACAGGAAAACCAATGATACAGGCATCTCAACCGCAAACCGCCCCCGCTAAACTGGTCATCGCATCGCGCGAAAGCGCCTTGGCAATGTGGCAAGCAGAACACATTCGAGATCGACTGCGCGCATTATATCCACAAACGGATGTCAGCATCTTGGGGATGACAACGCAAGGCGACCAAATTTTGGATGTCACGCTGTCGAAAATTGGCGGCAAAGGGCTGTTTGTTAAAGAATTAGAAACAGCTTTGGAAAATGGCAGCGCCGACATCGCCGTCCATTCGCTGAAAGATGTACCAATGAATTTGCCGGAAGGTTTTGTGCTGGCCTGCATCGGCGAACGCGAAGATCCACGCGATGCGTTTATCTCCAATCATTTTTCCGGCTTAGCTGAATTGCCACCGGGCAGCGTGGTCGGCACCTCCAGTTTGCGCCGCGAAAGTCAGTTGCGCGCACGCTTTCCACATCTCGACATTCAACCATTGCGCGGCAACGTACAAACCCGTTTACGTAAGCTGGACGAAGACCAATACGCCGCGATTATTTTGGCGGCGGCGGGCTTAAAACGACTCGGTTTGGGCGCTCGCATTCGTGCTGTCATTTCTAGCGAAGACAGTTTGCCAGCGGTTGGCCAAGGCGCGCTCGGTATCGAAACTCGCGCCGATCGTCCAGATTTGGTTAAATTACTGTCACCAATACACCATCCTGACACCGCCGCTTGCGTATTGGCAGAACGTGCGATGAGCCGTGCTTTGTCTGGCAGTTGCCAAGTGCCGCTGGGTGGCTTCGCAGAAGTGCAAGGCAAGCAATTGCGGATGCGCGGATTTGTCGCCACACCAGATGGTCAGCGTTTGTTGCGCGCCGAACAAATCGGCAATCTTGACCAACCGGAAGCACTGGGCAACGCGATCGCACAGGCTTTATTGGCACAAGGCGCCGCTGAAATTTTGTCTGCACTGGCTTTATGAGTTTGAAAAAATCTCAGTCCCGCGACACCGAGAAAAACAAAAATTTAACTGCCCTTCTCGGTGGTGCCACCTTTTAAAAAATGAACAAGCAGCCTCTCGCCGGACTCAATATTGTCGTCACTCGCCCGCGCGAGCAAGCCGATTATCTGGCGCAAGGCATTGAGGCACTCGGCGGTCACGCCATTTTATTTCCCTTGCTAACCATTGAGCCGCAGCTTGACAGCGCCGCCTTGCGCGAGCTCATCGCGCGCATTTCTCAATTTGATTTAGCCATTTTTATCAGCCCCAACGCTGTGCGTTTTGGCCTGCAAGCCATCGGCAAGTTACCACTCACTTTGCGTTTAGCCGCTGTAGGACAAGGCACGGCGCGGGCTTTAGCCGCCGCCAGCAACCAGCCCATCATCGCCCCACACACGCAATTTGATAGCGAAGCCTTGTTGGCTTTGCCCGAATTAAACGCGGTGCAAAATCTCAAAATCGTGATTTTTCGCGGTGACGGTGGTCGCGAATTATTAGGCGACACGCTCACCGCTCGCGGCGCCCTTGTCGAATACGCCAATTGCTATCGACGCAGCAAACCCGCCGCCACACTCGACATTTTGCACACGCAAACACTAGACGCGCTCACCATCAGCAGCAGCGAAGCCTTGCGCAATTTGGCAGAAATGCCAAAATTTGAAGCGCTGCGCGCGCTACCCTTATTTGTCCCGCATCCTAGAATCGCCGCCGCCGCGCAACAATTCGGCTGGCAAAACATCATAAATACTGCCAGCGGAGATGACGAACTGTTGTCGAGTTTGGTAGGATGGTCACAACGCAATCATTGCTCGCCTTGAATCTGGAAAAATCATGAACTCAACGGAATCACAAAATACGCCCACTCCTGATGCCGCGCCACTAGCGCCCGCACCTTCCAATCGGCTTGGCGAGTTGATCAGCCGCATGAGCCTCACCCAATTAACGCTGTCGTTGCTGGTGATTATTTTTTTAGCGCAATGGTTTGAGGCGCATCGCGAAATTAATAATATGCAGCAAGAATTGGCCAAACAACTGGCCGAAATGGGCGGCTCAAATAAAGTGAATCAAACCTTGGTGGCGCAAAATCAAGAAATGGTGCGCGAGTTCGGCGGCAAATTAAGCCTGTTAGAAAGCAAATATGCCGAAGCGCAAAATCAACGCGCGGCGCTCGAAACGCTGTACCAAGAAATGTCGAGCAACCGCGATCAAAGCGCAGTCGCCGACATCGAACAAATGCTGATGATCGCCAACCAACAACTGCAACTTTCCGCCAACGTAAAAGCCGCTTTAATCGCGCTGCAACAAGCCGATAGCCGCTTGCAAAAAATGGATCGCGCGTCGATGAACGAGCTGCGCAAATCTTTAGGCCGAGATATTGATCGCCTGCGCGCCTTGCCCAACGTCGACATTCCCGGCATTAGTTTGCGCCTCGATAGCATCGTTGCCACGCTGGACAATCTGCCTTTAGCACAAGATATTCGGATGCCAGAAAAATTAGCCGCCCCAAAATTACCGAATGAAGGCAGTAGTTGGCGCAATTTTTGGCGTGAAATTTGGGCTGATTTACAAAGCTTAGTTCGCATCAAAAATATGCAAAAAGAAGAATTACCGTTGCTGTCGCCAACACAAGATTTTTTCCTACGAGAAAATTTAAAATTACGTTTGCTGTCGTCGCGACTGGCCTTGTTATCGCGCGATGAAGTGAGTTTTAAACACGACATTAAAGCGTCGCAAGATTGGCTAAAAATCTACTTTGACATTCAATCAGAAGACGGCGCGCAAGTAATGAAATCGCTGCAAACGCTGGCCACTTCAACCATCACCATTGAATTGCCCGACGTCAGCGGCAGCCTAGAAGCGGTGCACAATTATCGCGTGGCACATGAAAAGGCGGCGCGATGAAATCCCTCGCTTGGTTCCTCGCCCTATTCGCCGTCGCGGTGGCCATCACCCTCGCCTCGCACAATCCGGGCTACGTGCAATTAGTCTATCCGCCCTACCGAATTGAATTATCGCTGACCTTATTCGTCTGCCTAATGCTCGGCCTGTTCGTGGTCTTGCACTTGGCGTTGCGCCTGATTGCTGCCGCCTTGCGCTTGCCGGAATATGTCCGCAATTTCCGCCAACAACGCGCCGAAAGCAAAGGTCGCACCGCGATGATGGAAGCCCTCAACGCTTTTTTTGAAGGCCGTTTTGCCGCCGCCGAAAAAGCCGCCGTGCGCGCGATGGAGCTCGGTGAACAATCCGGCTTAAATCCCATCATCGCTGCCCGTGCCGCCCACGAACTGCGTGAATTTTCAAAACGCGACACCTATCTTGCCAGCGCCAGCAATAAAAATATTGGCGATTCAACCATGCGCTTAATGGCGCAAGCCGAATTTTTAATCGATCAAAAACAACCAAAGTCGGCGCTCGATTCGCTGCATGAAGTCACTGCCGCCGCCGGCACTCGCCACCACATTGGCGCACTCACCTTGCAACTCAAAGCCCAACGCCAAGCCGGCAATTGGGACGAAGTTTTATCCTTGGTCGCCCAACTTGAAAAACGCGCCGCCATCGATCAACTGGTTGCCACCCATTTACGGCAACAAGCGTGGCTCGAAAAATTAAACAACAGCACGCTTAGCCTTGAGGCGCTGCGCAGCCTGTGGAAATTGATTCCGGGAGAATATAAACGACGCAGCAAAATTGCCGCCAGTGCCGCCCGCGCCTTCCGCCGCGTTGGCGATGATCTCAACGCCCGCCAACTACTCACCGACAGCCTCAATGCCGAATGGGATAGCGATTTGCTCACCTTGTATGGCGATTGCGCCGGTGGCGGCGTGGTGACACAAATTGAACAAGCAGAAATATGGCTCACCGTTCACCACAACGATGCGGGACTCTTATTGGCACTCGGAAAACTGTGTTTACAGCAATCGCTATGGGGCAAAGCGCAAAGTTACTTGGACGCCAGCAACAGCATAAAACCTAGCCGCGAAACCTTTGTCGCGTTGGCGCAACTGGCCGAAAAATTGAAAAAACCAGAAGAATCTTTCGCCTATTACCAACGCGCAATGGCGTTTGAAGCGAAGTAGTTTAGCGGCGAATTTTCACCAAGCCGCACGCAACAGTGCGATGCCGTGCGCGCCATTTTCCCAAACGGTATTTTGATCAGCGTAGGTTAAGCCACCCAAGGCAAAAATGGGAATGCTGGCACCACTGGCTATTTCTGCAAACTTACCCCAGCCCAAGGTCGGTTCGCCAGGATGAGATTGAGTCGGCAACACCGGACTTAGCAAGGCGAAATCGCAGCCCAATATTTCGGCACGTCGCAATTCTGCTGCGCTGTGGCACGACGCACCGCACCAAGCCAAATTAGGACGTTCGGTTAAATTGGCTATTTGATTACCAGTCAGTTGCACACCATCGGCGCCGATTTCTTGCGCCAATTCGATGTCGGCGTTGATGATTAATTTGGCGTCGTGTGCGCGCACTAGCGGCAACATTTTTAGTGCCAAGTCGCGCAATTGTTCCCGCGATAAGGCTTTTTCCCGCAATTGAACCAAGCGCAAGCCTTGCGCCAACGCGACTGGCAAGCGATTTAAAAATTCATCGACGCCCAACTCGGCCACGTTACTAATCGCATAAAAAGTGGGTAGCGACAGCGCGCGCAAAATGGGGGCGTTGGCCGGCAAAATCGGGGTGACATTTAGCGGCGCGGGCGCGGGGTTTTGCCAAGCGAAGGCCTGACCTTCTTTGCCGTGCATGTCACCTTGCCAGTCTGTCACGCGAAAAAAATTCAAGCGGACTTTGGCGTGCGGATACACAAATTCGCGCGTTACCCACGGATAAGCTTTAAGCACCGTAATGCCTAATTCTTCCTCAAGTTCACGGTTGAGTACGGCGCGGTGCGTTTCGCCCGCTTCCACTTTGCCACCGGGAAATTCCCAATAACCGGCATACACTTTGCCTTCTGGTCGCTGCGCGAGTAAAAAAGAACCGTCCGCGCGTTGCAAAACGGCGGCGACGACCTCAACGGTTTTCATGTTGGCCGCACCAGTCTTTGGCGAATTGGTTGGCGACGCGACCACTGCGTGAACCGCGCATCAGCGCCCATTGCAACGCCGCTCGGCGCGCTTCTTCGGTAAAGGGCAAGCCGCCTAATTGCGCCAGCCAATGTTGGGCGATGGCTAAATATTCGTCTTGAGTGAAAGGATAAAAAGAAATCCACAGCCCAAAGCGTTCCGACAAAGAAATTTTTTCTTCAACACCTTCCGCCGGATGAACTTCGTCACCAATATGTTTGGTAGCGAGATTTTCTTGCATATATTCAGGCATTAAATGTCGGCGATTGGAGGTGGCGTAAATTATTAAATTTTCTGGCAACGCCACAATCGAGCCATCGAGCGCGGCTTTTAAGGCTTGATAACCGGGTTCGTCATCGTTAAACGATAGATCGTCGCAATACAAAATAAAGCGTTCGGCGCGACCACCGACGAGCTCAATAATATCGGGCAATTCGTTCAAGCCAGCTTTGTCGATTTCGATTAGCCGCAAGCCTTGCGCCGAAAATTGATTCAATAGCGCTTTCACCAAAGACGATTTACCGGTGCCGCGCGCGCCGGTTAGCAACACATTATTGGCGCTGCGACCTTGCACAAACTGGCGGGTATTTTGTTCAATGCGTTGTTTTTGCTGCGCGATGTCCTGTAAATCATCCAGCGTTAACGGTTGAAGATGGCGCACCGGCAATAAGGCACCGCGCTGCCAACGAAACGCAATTGCCGACCAATCGGGCGACATTAATGGTTTGCTCGCCAGTAAACTTTCTAAGCGACCTAATAATTTTTCAGCACGAACAGTGAGTTGCTCAAAACTTTCCATGACATTCCTAGTGAGAAGTAAATCGCCAATTAAACTGCTCGGGCGGATGCTATCACGAAATAAAATCAGGCTGTTTTTACCCGAAGGGGTGCGACAATTTGTCGCACCCCCAGCACTTTTCAATTCTTTATAATTAAACCTCGTTAACTTTTTTCGAGCACGCTATGACACACACTTTCAAACTCTCATTGATGCTTGTCGCCGCCTTGGCCGCCAATAATGCCGTTGCGAGTTGCGGCAGTACAGCGTGCTCGATTAATACTAATTGGGACGAACACAGCGCCAGCCAGCCCGGTTTGTCCGTGGATTTGCGTGTCAGCACCAGCACCGCCGATACCTTCCGTTCGGGCAGCAATAAAATTACGGCCGACACCACCAAGGCTGGTGAGGTGGAAAATTTAAGCACCGTCAATACGATGATTACTGCGGTGGTGGATTACACGGTGGATGAACATTGGGGCGTGGCGCTCAATGTGCCGTATATTTCTCGCACCCATCAGCACAATTTTAATGATGACGCTGGCGTGCCTCAAGGTGTAGATACTTTTGACGCTAAAGCCTTGGGCGATCTTAAAGCGGTGGCTCGCTATCGTTGGGAACTGAATGAAAACAATGGCGTTGGCGTTAAGCTGGGCGTGAAATTAGCCACTGGCAAGAAAGATTTCACCCTGAGCAGCGGGCCAAATGCGGGCACTTTACCAACCGAAGTGACCTTGCAACCGGGCAATGGCAGCACCGATTTAATCGTCGGCGCTTTCTGGCAAAATGCAGAAAAAGGCGCGGCACTCAGCTGGTTCGCGCAAGGTTTGTGGCAACAATCCGTCAATGCTGATCCCTTATTCAAACCCGGTTATCAGCTCAATGTGGACTTTGGCGCGCGCTATGCCTTCAACCGCACTTTGAGCGGCTTGTTGCAAATTAATGGCCAATTGAACGGCCAAGATTCTGGCGATAATGCCGCCGCTGATGCGTCTGGCGTGGCCGGCAGTAGCACCGGCGTTAAGATTATTTCTCTCACACCGGGCGTGAGTTTGGCTGTTTTACCCGACACCAACGTTTACGCCTTAATGCAATTGCCGATTTATCAGTATGTAAATGGCGAACAATTAACGTCTAATTTGGGATTAACTGCCGGCGTGAATCACCGGTTTTAAAGGAAAGAGGCGACAGTTGCTTAAATTATCAAGCGACTGCCACCTCTATTTTAGCTGCGATAACTGGCGTTAATTTTGACGTAATCGTAAGAAAAATCGCAGGTCCACAAAGTGGCATTTTCTGCACCACGCCCTAACACCACGCGAATGAGAATGTCACTTTGCTGCATCACGCGAGCGCCATCTTCTTCTTGATAACTCTCGGCACGACCACCGTTTTCGGCGACTAAGACATCGTCCAAATACAGCTTCAGCAACGACACATCTAAATCCGCCACGCCGGCATAACCAATCGCCGCCAAGATGCGACCCAAATTAGGATCAGAGGCAAAAAATGCCGTTTTAACCAGTGGTGAATGCGCGATAGCGTAGCCGATTTGTTTGCATTCAGCGGCATCGCGACCACCTTCTACTTTGATCGTCATAAATTTAGTCGCGCCTTCGCCGTCACGCACAATCGCTTGTGCCAGCAAAATTGCCACTTCATTCAGCACGCTTTGCAACTGCGAGGCTGCGCTAATTGCCACACCACTTTTGCCCGTTGCAATCAACATCAGCGCGTCATTGGTGGAGGTATCGCCATCAACGGTGATGCAATTAAACGAGGCATCACTGGCGGTTTTCACCATGCTTTGCAACAGCACTTGCGGAATCGCGGCGTCGGTGGCGATATAGCCGAGCATGGTCGCCATATTCGGATGAATCATGCCAGAGCCTTTGGCGATACCGGTAACGGTGACGATTTTGCCGTCAATTTGCACTTGGCGGGAATACGCTTTGGCGACGATGTCGGTGGTCATAATCGCGTGCGCGGCGTCGTGCCAATTCGCTTCATTCAAATTGGCCAGCGCGTGCGGCAAACCCGCCACAATTTTTTCTAGCGGCAACGGTTCCATAATCACGCCAGTGGAAAATGGCAGCACTTGTTGCGAATCGCAACCGAGTAATTTAGCCACTTCAGCGCAGGTCGTACGAGCGGAAGCAAGGCCTTGTTCGCCGGTGCCAGCGTTGGCGTTGCCGGTGTTAATCACCAGGGCGCGAATGCTTTTTCCCGACGCTAAATGTTCGCGCGCGACGATCACCGGCGCCGCACAAAAACGATTGGTGGTAAATACACCAGCGACCGTGGCGCTGCCATCCAACTCAATCACCAACAAATCTTTGCGATTAGGACGTTTGATATTTGCTTCAGCGATGCCCAATAAAACGCCGCTGACTGGAAACAAATCAGCGGCGTTGGGCGATGTCAGATTGACCGGCATCGTATTTTTCCTTTTTTAGTAACGACCGTGAGTATGGTGAATATAGTTATTCATTTCAACTGTTTGCATATTCATCCGGCGAACAATGCCGTGCGTTTGGCGAACAATACCGCGCATCACGTAATACACAATCGCTGGTTGCGAATTCAGCAGTGATTCAAATTTTGAACGCTCTAGAATCAGCACTTGGCTATCAGTTTTGGCGACCACATTGGCGCTAATTTCTGCCGCGCTGCCGCCAACAAAAGTAATGATGCCGGCTAAGTCGCCAGGTTGTAGCAAATGCAAAGTAGCGGACTCATCACCGATGGTGGCGGTTGCTTCCATTTCACCGTTAGCCAACATAATGAGTGCATTTTTTAAACGATCGTGACCTGGTTGCATCAGCACTTCACCAGCTTTAACGTCACGAACTTCCATCACGCGAGCGAGACTTTCGATTTCTGCATCACGCAACTCTTCAGTCAATGTCGAGTTATGCAAAGTTTTCAAGATCAAATCATTGAGTGGCATATTCCATTCTCCATAGATTAAAGTTAATCAATTCAGTTTTCCGTGGCACTGTTTGTATTTCTTGCCTGATCCGCACGGACAAAGATCATTGCGGCCAATTTTTACTGAATTTCGCACAAACGGTTGCGTTTCTACCGCAGCGTTTTCAGCCGGCGCGGCCAGCGCTTCTTCATAGTCAGCATGATGATACTGCACATTTGACGGTGCGTGGGCAGGTTCCACCGCCTCCACATCTTCTTCACTACGAATTTGCACATTCATCAAAGTCTGCGTCACGTCACGCTTAATCGCATCCAACATGGTTGAAAACAATTCAAACGCCTCGCGTTTATATTCTTGCTTGGGATTTTTTTGCGCATAACCACGCAAATGAATGCCCTGACGTAAATGATCCAACGCCGCCAAATGCTCACGCCAATGCTGATCCAAACTACTGAGCATTAAGATTCGCTCATAGCCGTGAAATAAGCCAGCACCTGCCGCTGCTACTTTGGCTTGATATTGCATATCCGCAGCCTGAACAATTTGCAAGCGCAAGCCATTTTCATCCAGCTGTTTGTTATCTGCCAGCCAAGCTTGCAGCGGTAAATGTAATTGATATTCTGCGGCCAACGCTGCGGTCAAACCTTCCACATTCCACTGCTCTTCCATGCTGTGCGGCGGAATATATTCGCTCACCAAATCGTGCAACACGCCTTCACGCATCGCACCGATTGTCTCCGCAATTTCGGCGCTTTCCAACAATTCATTACGCTGTTGATAAATCACTTTGCGCTGATCGTTGGCGACATCGTCGTATTCCAAAATCTGCTTCCGCATATCGAAATTGCGCGCTTCCACTTTGCGTTGCGCATTTTCAATCGCGCGCGTCACCCAAGTGTGCTCAATTGCTTCGCCTTCTGGCAATTTAAATTTATTCATAATCGCGGAAACGCGATCCGAAGCAAAAATACGCAACAGCGGATCTTCTAGCGACAAATAAAAGCGGCTTGAACCGGGATCGCCCTGACGACCGGCGCGACCACGCAACTGATTGTCGACGCGACGAGATTCGTGGCGCTCAGTGCCAATAATATGCAAACCGCCGCTGGCGATCACTTGTTCGTGAACGGGTTGCCATTCTGTGCGCAGCTCAACCACTTTCGCTTCACGCGTTTCCGCGTCCAAACTTTCGTCCATCCGCACCAGTTCAATCGGTTTTTCTACATTGCCGCCCAGCACAATGTCGGTGCCGCGACCGGCCATATTGGTGGCGATGGTGACCATTTTAGGACGACCAGCTTGCGCCACGATTTCTGCTTCGCGGGCATGCTGTTTCGCATTCAACACTTGGTGCGGCAAGTTTTCTTTTTCTAACAAACCGGACAACAATTCTGACGTTTCGATCGACGTGGTACCCACCAACACCGGCTGGCCACGTTCATAACAATCCCGAATATCGGCAATCACCGCTGTGTATTTTTCACCGGTGGTGAGATACACCTTGTCCATCAAATCTTGCCGAACGGTTGGCCGATGCGGTGGCACAATCACCGTTTCAAGATTGTAAATCGTTTGAAATTCATAGGCTTCGGTATCGGCAGTGCCCGTCATTCCAGACAATTTGTTATACATCCGGAAATAATTTTGGAAGGTAATCGACGCCAGCGTTTGATTTTCTTTTTGAATCGCCACGCCTTCTTTGGCTTCCACCGCTTGATGCAAGCCATCCGACCAACGACGACCCGACATTAAGCGGCCGGTAAATTCATCGACAATCACTACTTCATTGTTTTGCACCACGTAATGCTGGTCGCGCAAATACAAATTGTGGGCGCGCAAAGCTGCGTACAAATGGTGAATTAAGGTGATATTGGCGGGATCATACAAACTGCCACCGGGCGGCAACAAACCCGCTTCTGACAAAATATTTTCGGCGTGTTCGTGTCCAGATTCGCTCAACAAAATTTGATGGTTTTTTTCATCAACGTGGAAATCGCCGGCGCCCTCTTCTTCTTTTTGGCGCTTGAGTTGCGGCACAAGTTTATTCATTTTCAAATAAACGTCTAAATTATCTTCGGCTTGACCCGAGATAATCAGCGGCGTGCGCGCTTCGTCGATCAAAATTGAATCGACCTCGTCGACAATCGCAAAATTCAAACCGCGCTGAAAACGCTCGTTTGATTCAGTTGCCATATTGTCGCGCAAATAATCGAAACCAAATTCGTTGTTGGTGCCGTAAACAATGTCAGAGGCGTAGGCCGCTTGTTTATCGTTGTGGTCCATATTCGACAAAATCACGCCGACCGACAAACCGAGGAAACGATACAAACGTCCCATCCATTCGGCATCGCGCGCTGCCAAATAATCGTTCACCGTCACCACGTGCACGCCTTTGCCCGATAGCGCATTCAAATACGCCGGCAAGGTTGCCATCAAGGTTTTACCTTCACCGGTGCGCATCTCAGCGATTTTGCCAAAATGCAACACCATGCCGCCGATCATTTGCACATCAAAATGGCGCATTTGCAACGCGCGTTTACCGCCTTCGCGCACCACCGCAAACGCCTCCGGCAAAATCGCGTCTAAGGTTTCACCTTGCGCAACGCGCTGCTTAAATTCCGCTGTTTTAGCGCGCAATTGATCGTCAGACAAAGCCGAAATTTCAGCTTCGAGCTTATTAATCAACAAACACGTTTGTTTATATTGTTTGAGCAATCGATCGTTGCGACTACCAAATACTTTTTTCAGCACACTTGAAATCATTTTTTTCTTTTCGGTTGTCCGATTTTTACACAATAAAAAAGGTGAGGCAGATTTCCTCACCCAAGCAAATTACTTTACTTATCAATTCGCTGTCGAATACAACCACAGCCACTGGGCGATGTAATTTTTAATTTAATGCTCAAATCAAAAGGTATCTCTATCGATTTATTTCCTAGTCGCGATATTACCATATCGTAGCCGCGCGCCCAGCGACAGCGTCAACTAGCAGTTTTTTGCAATCTAGGCAGAAACTGACATAAGATTAGCGCCTATCTTTTGGTCCAAAACCCTACGCCGTGATTAACCGCCCTCTTGCTTTTCTGGATACCAGCCGCGAATTGCGCTTACTGACCGCGCAAGCCCAGCAGTTAAGAAAACTCCAGCGGCAGTATGCGCAAATTGTGCCGGCTGCACTGAAACCCAGTAGTCAGGTGTTGCGTCTTGATCAAACGGTGCTCACAATTGCCGCCAACAATGGCGCGACCGCTGCCAAACTGCGTCATATCAGTCACGACTTAATCGAATCATTTCAACAATTTAATCTCGCACTTACTGAAATTAAAATAAAAGTTCAAGTAGATAGCAACGCGCCTGCAGAAATATCCACCCCACGTTTAATCAGCAACGAAGCAGGTCAAGAATTAAGCAACTTAGCTGACCGCTTGCAAGATTCACCACTTAAATCCGCACTAAAACGGTTGGCACTTAAAAGCAAACCTGCAAAATATTAGGACGGTTGCAACTGCAGCCGTAAGAAATCGGGGGCATCTTCCGATTTATTGAAAGTCACAAATTCCCACGCACTTTCGTCAGCCAACGTTGCCCGCAACAATGCATTATTTAAAGCGTGACCAGATTTGTAGCCGGTGAAAGCGGTAATTAAAGGATGGCCTAGCAAATATAAATCGCCGATGGCATCGAGAATTTTATGTTTAACGAACTCGTCATCGAAGCGCAGCCCATCAGGATTGATCACACGGTATTCATCCATCACGATGGCGTTATCCAAATTGCCGCCTAAAGCCAGACCTTGCGACCGCATATATTCCACTTCTTGCATAAAGCCAAAAGTGCGTGCGCGACTGACTTCTTTAATGTAGGACTGTTTGCCCAAATCAACGGTGACATGCTGCTTGGTATTGGCAAAAACAGGATGCGCAAAATTGATGGTGAAGGTTAATTTATAACCGTTGTAAGGCTCAAACCTCACCCATTTATCGCCATCTTTAACTTCAACGATTTTTTTAATTCGAATAAATTTTTTGGCCGCTGATTGCTCAACCACACCCGCTGATTGCAGCAAGAAAATAAACGTGCCGGCACTTCCATCCATAATCGGCAACTCTGGACTCGACAATTCCACAATTGCATTGTCGATACCCAAACCCGCCATCGCCGACATTAAGTGCTCAACCGTTGCCACTCGCACGCCATTTTCATTGATCAAACACGTTGATAAGCGCGTGTCTTGCACAGTGTGCGCCTGACCCCGAATATCAACCGGATGGGCCAAGTCAGTCCGCCGAAAAACAATGCCTGTATCAACCTCGGCCGGGCGCAAAGTCAGATAAACTTTTTCGCCCGTGTGCAGCCCGACGCCGGTCGCCTGCACCATCTTTTTCAGTGTTCGTTGCTTGACCATCTTGCTCATTCAGTTAAGAGTTTGGACGCGAAGTTTAGCACAGCCGGTTCGCGCCTCAATCCTCTCAATCAGCCTGCTTACGCAGGAAAGAGGGGATATCCAAATGATCCATACCGGACTGACGCATCGCTTCAACTGCCACTTGATGACGACCAGAACGCACAACAGCTGGCACGTCCAAAGCAGTGTAATCAATGATAGGCGTATCGTTAGTGCCGGTGCGACGTGCTGGCTCGGAATACACCAAAGAGGGTTTAACTTTACGCGCGCCCAAACCGGTAGCTACAATCGTCACCCGCAATGCATCGCCCATCGCCTCGTCAAATACCTGACCAATAATCACCGTCGCGTCATCAGCCGCCACTTCTTGCACGCTGCTCATCACTTCTTTGTATTCACGCATGGTGAAGCTGGCACTGGCCGTAATATTCACCAACACGCCACGTGCGCCGCGCAAATCCACGTCATCCAACAACGGACTTGCCATCGCGCTAGACGCCGCTTCACGGGCACGATTGGGCCCAGTGGCGGTGGCAGAACCCATCATCGCCATGCCATTTTCCGACATCAAAGTACGCACGTCAGCAAAGTCAACGTTCACCATACCGTCCACATTAATCACTTCAGCGATACCGGCAACCGCACCTTGCAACACGCTATTGGACGCGCGATAAGCATCCAGCAACGTCGTATCTTCGCCTAGCACCGTCATCAATTTTTCATTTGGCACGATAATCAGCGAGTCCACATATTCGCTCAGTGCCTCAATTCCGGCTTGTGCCAATTGCATCCGTTTGCGTTCGTGTTCAAACGGTTTAGTCACCACCGCTACCGTCAAAATACCTTTTTCTTTGGCAATTTGTGCGACCACTGGCGCTGCGCCGGTTCCGGTACCCCCCCCCATACCAGCGGTGATAAAGACCATGTCCACACCTTCCAAAATTTGCGCAATACGCTCTCGATCTTCCTCAGCGGCGGCTTGGCCGACATCCGGTTTAGCACCGGCGCCCAGACCTTTGGTCAAATTACTACCAATCTGAATTTGCGTATTGGCGCGATTGTTACGTAAGGCTTGCGCATCTGTATTAATCGCCACAAATTCCACGCCATTAACGGTTTGTTCGATCATGTGATTAACCGCATTGCCGCCGCAACCACCGACACCAATCACTTTAATCACAGCACCTTGCACGCGTTCATCTAATAGTTCGTATTTCATTATTTTTCTCCTTAAATCAAATTAGTAAAAATTTTAAAGTACCGCATTTTTGACTGACTAAAAATTCCCTTGAAACCATTCCTTCATTCTTGACATCACATCTTTAAATGAGCCCGACTGCATTCTTGATACTTCGTGACGTTGCTGATGTTCCAAACCGTAAAGTAATAAACCGACGCCGGTGGCAAAACGCGGTGTTTTCACCACATCTGACAAGCCACCCACATAGCGCGGGATGCCGACTCGAACGGGTAGATGGAAGATTTCTTCGCCCAATTCCACCATGCCTTGCATCGCGCTACTGCCGCCGGTCAACACAATTCCTGACGACAACATATCTTCGTAACCGCTGCGACGCAGCTCCGCTTGCACCAGCGAATAAAGCTCTTCTACGCGCGGCTCAATCACTTCGGCCAACGTTTGTTTTGACATCGTGCGCGGACCGCGCTCACCCACGCCCGGCACCTCGATCGGCATATCTTCAGCCAATTGACGCAGCGCACAACCATATTTAATTTTGATATCTTCGGCTTCTTTAGTTGGCGTACGCAACGCCATCGCAATATCGTTGGTAATTTGATCGCCGGCGATTGGAATCACCGCCGTATGACGAATCGCGCCACCGGTAAAAATCGCCACGTCGGTCGTGCCGCCGCCAATGTCGATCAGACACACGCCCAGATCTTTTTCATCATCGGCGAGCACGGCTTTGCTAGAGGCGAGCGGTTGCAAAATCATCTCGTTTACTTCTAGTCCGCAACGATGAACGCACTTCAAAATATTTTGTACCGCCGCCACTGCGCCAGTCACAATATGAATTTCAACTTCTAGCTTCATACCACTCATACCCAGCGGCCTTTTAATGCCTTCTTGACCATCAATATTGAATTCTTGCGCTAGGTTATGAAGCGCTTGTTGATCACCTGGCATGCTAATCGCACTAGCAATTTCCACCACTCGATCGATATCCGCCTGTGTCACTTCTTTATCCTTAATTTTCACCAGACCTTTTGAGTTTGAACTCTTGATATGGCTGCCCGCAATACCGGTATAAACCGTGCTAATTTTGCAATCCGCCATCAATTCAGCCTCTTCCAACGAACGTTGGATAGCAGCCACCGTATCGTCAATATTCACCACCATGCCCTTACGCATACCGGAAGATTGATACATACCGACACCGATCACCTCTAGCGCGCCTTCCGGCATCACTTCGGCAACGATTGTCACAATTTTTGAAGTGCCAATATCAAGGCCCACAATCATTTTTTTGTTTTCTTTGTTTTTACTCATGTTGTCACCTTTAAACTTTATTTTCTAAATTCTGTTTGACTACCATTCCGTTAGGGAAATAAGCAGCAAATCCATTGCGATAGCGCAAATCGACATGCTTCACTGTGCCATCCCACGCCGCCAAACTGTAGGGATACACCGCCACGAATCGAGTCAAACGCTCTGCCATTTGTTCGCGCCCCAATTCCACCGTCATCCCATTATTCAATTGCACCTGCCACGCAAAACGCGGTGACAAATTAATCTGCACAATATCTTTATTAATCTGCCGCAACAGTGCCTGCAATTCGACATATTGCTGCGAAATCTCATGTGAGCTTTCTGGCTGCCCCATAAACTTCGGTAAGCTCGCCAAATTCGGTGGTGCCGTAATCGCGGTCACCTGATCCATAAACACCTCACCATAAGTATTTACAAATGCATTCCCATTCCAGCGCGCCAAGGCCACGTGCTCTTCCAATTCAACTTCCAAACTCCACGGAAATTTGCGCCGCACGCTGACTTTGCGCACCCACGGCAACTGCTCAAAAGCCAGCCGCGTTTGATTCAGATTCACTGCAAAAAAACTACCTCGCACCGACGACTGCACAGCCTGTTCAATTTCTTCTTTGGTGACTTGCGTTGGCACCTGTTTCAACACCACAGCTTGCAACGAAAAAATCGGCAAGCGCAACACATAGCGCGCCGCGCCCGCCAGTAACAGCACTAAGCTGAAGGCGAACAATAGCCTGCTCAATTTATTCAGTTGTTGTGGCTCATCCCACATGCGCACGCTCCAAAACTTGCAGCACCAATTGTTCAAAACCGATTCCGGCTTGGCGCGCCGCCATCGGCACCAAGCTGTGATCGGTCATGCCAGGCGAGGTATTAATTTCCAACAAATACGCTTTGCCGGATTCGTCGCGTAAAAAATCCACACGGCCCCAACCTTCAGCGCCAATTAACTCAAAACTGCGCAAAGCCAAACTTTGCATTTCCGCTTCATCTGCGGCGTTCAAGCCACTCGGACATAAATAGCGCGTGTCATTGCGTAAATACTTGGCGTCGTAATCGTAAAACTCGTTTGCCGGCTCAATTTTGATAGTCGGCAAAGCGCGACCATTCACAATCGCCACCGTATATTCACCACCGCCAACAAAACTTTCCGCCAACACCACTTTGTCGTGCTGCGCCGCCTCGGCATACGCTGCCGGCAACTCAGCCACTGTTTTGACTTTGCTAATCCCCACGCTCGAACCTTCGTTCGCCGGCTTCATAAATAGCGGTAATTTCAAGTGCGCCGCTAGCGCCTGCCAATCACCCACTTCGGTCAAGGCGGCATAGGCCGGAATCGGCAAATCTGCTGCCTGCCAAATCATTTTGGTGCGCCACTTATCCATCGCAATCGCCGACGCCATCACGCCGCTACCGGTGTAAGGAATACCCATTAATTCCAGCGCACCCTGCACCGTACCATCTTCACCAAACCGACCATGCAAGGCGATAAATACCCGCTGAAACCCCTCTTCCAACAGCAGATGCAAATCACGTTCTGCTGGATCAAATGGATGTGCATCCACGCCGGCTTTTTGCAAAGCAGCCAGCACCGCTGCGCCACTTTTTAAGGACACTTCACGCTCAGCAGAACGACCGCCAAGCAACACCGCTACTTTTCCGAAAGATTGCTTATTCATTTTGCGTACTCGCCAATAATTCTGACTTCTGGATGCAACTCAACGCCGGTTTTTTCCAGCACCACCGCTTGCACCGCCATCATTAAATTTTCAATATCTGCCGCCGTCGCCGCACCCACATTCACAATAAAGTTAGCGTGCTTTTCTGACACTTGTGCGCCACCCATTTGTAGCTTTTTTAACCCGCAACTTTCAATCAACTGAGCCGCGAAATGATCGGCTGGATTACGAAAAACCGAACCGGCATTGGGTAAATTTAACGGTTGGCTGGCTTGCCGTTTTTCCAACAGCGCTTTAATTTCTGCTTGCGTGCTATCGCCGTTACTAGGATTAAATTTCAACCACGCGCCGACAAAAATTTCATCGCCAGCCACAGGTGATTTCAAACGGGCATTGCGATAACCCACCACATAATCAGCCGGCGCCCGCTCGATTAAATCACCGCTGTGCGTCAGCACTTGCACCCGTTCCACCAGTCGCCACGTTTCACCACCGTAGCAACCCGCATTCATCGTCAACATGCCGCCGACGGTGCCGGGAATGCCCGCAAAAAACTCGCCGCCAGCCAAATGATTTGCCGCTGTAAATCGAGCCAATTTAGCGCCAGCCACGCCTGCTTGCACATAAACGGTGGCGGCATTTTCCAAACGCATTTCATTCAAGGCGCCGTACGTCAACACCACCGTGCCGCGCAAGCCGCCATCACGCACCAATAAATTACTGCCCAAGCCGACTGCGATCAGCGGTTCAGTCGCCGACAAGCCTCGCACAAAATTTTGCAAATCTGCCAAATCAACCGGCTTGTATAAACGATCGACACAACCGCCAGCGCGCCAACTGGTGTGTTTGCTCATCGCCACGTCGGTGCGCAATTCACCGCGCAACGTTGTGTTCAAAAAATGGGTCGGCTCAGTCATATTCATGCCACTTCCTGTGCCAATTTTTTAATCGCGCTCGCCACGCCACCAATCGAACCGGCGCCCATCGTCAGCACCACATCGCCAGCGCGTACCATCTGTAAAATCGACTTTGGCAATTCGCTGACTTGTTCGACAAATACAGCTTCTTCTTTGCCTGCCACGCGCAAGGCGCGCATCAAAGCACGACCATCGGCCGCCACAATCGGCGTCTCACCGGCGGCATAAATTTCAGCCAAAGCGAGGGCGTCCACGCCGCTCAAAACCTTAACGAAATCTTCGAATAAATCACGGGTGCGGGTGTAGCGATGCGGCTGAAATGCCAGCACTAAACGTCGCCCTGGAAACGCCCCACGCACCGCAGAAATCGTCGCTGCCATTTCCACCGGATGATGACCATAATCGTCGAGCAGGGTAAATTCGCCGCCCTTTGGCAGCGCGATTTCACCATAACGTTGCATCCGTCGACCGACGCCTTCAAACTCGGCCAACGCGGCCACAATTGCCGCCGGCTCAACGCCCGCTTCCAAGCCGACAGCAATCGCCGCCAACGCATTCAACACATTGTGCAAGCCCGCCAAATTCAGCGTGATGTCCAAATTAATTGGCACCGCGTCTTGCCGACACAGCGCGGTGAAATGCATTTGACCGCTGACATGACGTACATTCACTGCACGAATTTGCGCACCTTCATTCAAGCCATAGGTCGTCACCGCCTTACTGATGCGCGGCAAAATTTCGCGCACATTGGCGTCATCCCAGCACACCATCGCCCGACCATAAAATGGTAAATGCTCCAAGAAATCGACGAATGCTTGTTTCAATTTGCCGAAATCGTGACCGTAGGTTTCCATATGATCGGCATCAATATTAGTGACCACCGCAAGAATCGGTTGCAAGTACAAAAACGAGGCGTCGGATTCATCGGCTTCCACCACAATAAATTCACCGGTGCCGAGGCGCGCATTGGTGCCGCTGCTATTCAAGCGACCACCAATCACATAAGTTGGATCGAAACCGCCTTTCGCCAACACGCTCGCCACCAAGGAAGTGGTGGTGGTTTTACCGTGGGTGCCGGCAATCGCAATCCCTTGCCGTAAACGCATCAATTCGGCTAACATCATGGCGCGCGGCACCACTGGAATATTTCGCGCCCGCGCCGCGACCACTTCAGGATTATCTTTGCTGACGGCAGTTGAAACGACCACCGCATCGGCCAAGGTCAGATTTTTTTCATCGTGCCCCAAATGAATGCTGGCACCGAGTTTTTGCAAACGCTGCGTTACCGCGCTTTCGGCCAAATCAGAACCGCTGACTTGAAAGCCTAAATTGAGCAGTACTTCGGCAATGCCGTTCATCCCAGAGCCGCCGATACCAACAAAATGAATATTTTTAATTTTATGTTTCATGCCGCCTCCGCCAATGCTGCACATACCATCGCGACTTGCTCGGCCGCCTCCGCTTTGGCCAAACTCCGTGCCTGCAGCGCCATTTCCAACAGTTTTTCTCGTGTCATTTCGCTTAATAATTTTGCTAATTTTTCCGCAGTTAATTCGGTTTGTGGCAGCAATTTCGCTGCGCCGTGTTCGCTCAAAAATTTTGCGTTAAAGGTTTGGTGATCATCCACTGCGAAGGGAAAGGGAATCAGCACACTGGCCACGCCAGCCGCCGCCAATTCCGCCACCGTCAGCGCCCCAGCGCGACAAATCACCAGATCGGCCCACGCGTAGCGACTCGCCATATCCTCTAAAAATGGCCGCACTTCCGCCGTCACTTGCGTCTTTTTATACGCCAATTCCGTTGCCGAAAAATGCGCCTTGCCCGTTTGATGGACCACGTTAGGCCGAGCGTTTTCAGGCAGCAAAGTCAGCGCCGCCGGCACTGCTTCATTAATCGCTTTCGCGCCCAAACTACCGCCAACAACCAGCACATTGAGCGCGCCGACTCGTACTTGATAACGACTGCTCGGCTCAACTAAAGCGGCGATGTCAGCTCGCACCGGATTGCCGACCCACTGCGCTTTCGGTAACACATTTGGGAAACCGCTCAACACGCGTTGCGCTAATTTAGCCAACGCTTTATTGCTCAAACCGGCGATCGAATTTTGTTCGTGGATGACCAGCGGTCGCCGCAACAGAGCAGCCATTAAGCCACCAGGAAAAGTGATGTAACCGCCGAGTCCGAGCACCACGTCAGGTCGGTAGCTAAAAATTGCCACTGCGCTTTGCCACAGCGCAATCAGCAAATTAATCGGCAGCAACAATTTTCTCAGCAACCCTTTGCCGCGCAAACCACCAAAGCGCACCCGCGCCACCGGATAACCGTGCTTCGGCACCAAATCCGCTTCCATACTATTTGGCGCGCCTAGCCAGGTGACTTGCCAACCATCATCACGCAAGACATCTGCCACCGCCAAACCAGGATAAATATGGCCACCGGTGCCGCCCGCCATAATCAAAATTGAGCGCTGAGTCATGCTCGACCTCCGCGCATCATTTGTCGATTTTCATAGTCAATGCGTAGCAATATCGCGATCGCGATGCAGTTCACCACCACTCCGCTGCCGCCAAAACTTAAGAATGGCAGCGTCAATCCTTTAGTCGGCAACACGCCCATATTCACGCCCATATTGATCATCGATTGCACCGCAATCCAAACCGCAATCCCTTGTGCGACCAAGGCGGCGTAAAGTCGATCGAGCTGCGCTGCTTTTCGACCAATAACGAAGGCTCGCACGATGATCCAGGCGAACATTGAAATGACGATTGCAACCCCGACGAATCCCAATTCCTCGGCGATCACCGCCATCAAAAAGTCGGTATGCGCTTCTGGTAAATAAAATAATTTTTCGACGCTAGCGCCCAAGCCGACCCCGAACCATTCGCCGCGACCAAAGGCAATCAATGCGTGACTCAATTGATAGCCTTTGCCATAAGGGTCGGCCCACGGATCCATAAAACCGACCACCCGCTGCAAGCGATACGGCGATGAAACAATCAGTGCGGCGAACGCCATCGGCAGCGCAAATATCAGCAAACCAAAGACTTTGAGATTGAATCCACCGAGCCACAAAGTGCACAGCGCGATGGCGCAAATCACCACGAACGCGCCCATGTCAGGTTCCAACAACAGCAACATTCCGACCAAGGCCATCACCACGAACATTGGCAGAAATGCCTTCAAAAACTTATGGCCCACATCGCGTTTGCGCACGGTGTAATCGGCAGCGTAAAGCACCGCAAGCAATTTCATTAATTCGGATGGTTGTAAATTAATCACCACCAACGACAGCCAGCGACGACTGCCATTCACCACTTTTCCGATGCCTGGCACCAACACCAAAATGAGCAATAAGACGCCGATCGCAAATAAAGGCAGCGCAAATTTCTGCCAGGTTTCGGTCGGCACGTTAAACGCCACCACGCCCGCGGTCAGCCCCACCACCAAAAACAAACTATGGCGCATCAAATAATAGGTCGCTTGATGACCGGTAAATTTACCCGCTTCGGCAATGGTGATCGATGCGGAATAGACCATCACCAAACCGATCGCCAGCAAGCCGGCCACCAGCCAAGTCAACACCACGTCAAATTCGGCAGGCGTACGGCGTTTCGTATCAAAGGTAACCGAACTCATTGCGCGCCCCTTTCTAAATCACGCACCGCAGCGATAAATTGTTCCGCGCGATGCTGGTAATTTTTGAACATATCAAAGCTGGCGCACGCCGGTGACAATAAAACCGCATCGCCGCTTTGCGCCTGTTCGGCGGCAATATTTACCGCACTGCGCATATCGTTGGCGCGCAAAATTGGCACGCCGCTATCGTGCAAAGCGTGGGCAATAATGTCTGCATCGCGACCGATTAACACCGCCGCTCTGGCGTGTTGTTTAACTGCCGCGCCTAGTGGTGAAAAATCTTGCCCCTTGCCTTCGCCACCCAAAATAACCACCGCTGGGCGACCCAAGCCTTTTAGCGCCGCCTCGGTGGCGCCGACGTTGGTACCTTTGGAATCGTCGTAATAAATCACGCCATTTATGTCGGCGACTTTTTCGACGCGATGCGGCAATCCTTTAAAATTTTTCAGCGCAACCAGCAACGGCGCCATCGGCAAAGCTATCGCGCGACACAAAGCAATCGCCGCCAAGGCATTCGCCACATTGTGCAAACCGACCAGCGGCAATTCACTGGCTTTTACTAAGCGTTGCGCGCCTTCCATCAGCCAAATTTCTTCACCCTCACGGACGATACCTAAATGATTACCAGTGACAGGTGACGTATCCAATCCAAAAGTACGCAGCGGACGAGCAAGCGAACTCATCGCCAACGTTGCCGCATCATCGCGATTCAACACTTGCACGCCGCGCGAATTTTTAGCGGCAAAAATGCGTGCCTTGGCCGCAATGTATTCCGCCATCCCAGCATAACGATCGAGATGATCTTCGCTAATATTGAGCACGGTGGCCGCATCTGGTTTCAGCGTCGAGGTTGTTTCCAATTGAAAACTCGATAATTCCAACACCCAAACATCTGGCTGTTTACCTTGCCGTTGCAGCCAAACATCCAACACCGCCGGTGAAATATTGCCCGCCACTTCGACATCCAAGCCCGCCGCGCGACACATTTCGCCGACCAAAGTGGTCACCGTGGTTTTGCCATTGGCGCCGGTAATCGCAATGATTTTCGGTGGATTATGCTGCGGCAAGGCTTGCGCAAATAATTCAATGTCGCCGACCACTGGAATATTTAAAGCCAAGGCGTGTTGCACCAAAGGCTCGGCCAGCGGCACGCCAGGGCTGATCGCAATCAATTCAATACCGCCTAATAATTCATCCTTAAACGCGCCGCAATGAATGCCAACTTGCGGATAGTTTTCCTGAATTTCACGCACGCCCAGTGGCGTGGCACGACTATCGGCGACTTGCACCTTGGCACCTTGCGCACTCAACCAGCGGACGAGCGACATCCCGGTCTCACCGAGACCTAGCACCAGCACCGATTTGTCGCGCCATGTTTTCATCTGAGTTTGAGCGTCGCCAAGCCTATCAATACCAACAACATGGTGATGATCCAGAAGCGCACCACGACCTGCGTTTCTTTCCACCCTTTTTGTTCAAAATGATGATGCAACGGCGCCATCAGCAACACGCGCTGACCAATGCCGAATCTGTGTTTGGTATATTTGAAATAACCAACTTGAATCATCACCGACACCGCTTCCACCACGAAGATGCCACCCATGATGAACAGCACTAATTCGTGACGCACGATCACCGCCACCACACCCAGCGCAGCGCCAAGCGCCAAGGCGCCAACGTCACCCATAAACACTTCGGCGGGATAAGCGTTGAACCACAAAAATGCCAAGCCAGCGCCAGCAATCGCCGCACAAAATATCGCCAATTCGCCAGCCCCTGGAATGTGCGGCACACCCAAATATTTCGCGAACACAGCGTGACCTGCGACATATGAAAATATCGCCAAAGCGCTCGCCACCATCACCGTCGGCATAATCGCCAGCCCATCCAAACCATCGGTTAAATTCACTGCGTTGCTGCTGCCGACAATCACTAGGTACACCACGGTAATAAATGCCACCGCGCCCAATGGCCAAACAGCGTGTTTGAAAAATGGCACGATAAATTCAGTGTGTGCGGGCAAACTCGCGGCGTGCCACAAATAAAACCCGACCGCCAAAGCAATCAATGATTGCCAGAACATTTTGGCTTTGGCCGACAACCCTTTTGGATTGCGATGCACCACTTTCCGATAATCATCTACCCAGCCAATGGCGCCGACACCGATTGTGGTGAACAGCACCACCCAAATATAGGCATTGCTCAAATCGCCCCACAATAAAGTGGTAATCGCAATTGAGGTCAAAATCAGCGCGCCGCCCATCGTGGGTGTACCGGCTTTAACCAAATGCGTTTGCGGGCCATCGTCACGCACCGACTGACCAATTTTCATTTCTGCCAATTTGCGGATCATCCATGGGCCCACCAGAAAAGTAATCAGCAAGGCGGTCATCGCCGCCATCACCGCCCGGAGTGTGATGTAATTGAATACGCTGAATGCGCGTACATCTTCGGACAACCATTGAGCCATGATTAGTAACATTTAAACCCCTTATTGCAGCGCAGTGCAGTGTTGCACCACGCGCTCCATTTTCATAAACCGCGAGCCTTTAACCAACACGGTGGTATCGGCATCCAGATGACTCTCTAACTGCGCCAACAACTCTTCCAAACGCGCAAAATGATCCGCGCCATCACCAAATTCATCCACCGCATACGAACTTAAATCGCCCATCGCGAGCAAGTAATCAATGCCAAGTTGACGCGCTTCAGCACCAATTTCTGCATGAAAGTGCGCAGCATCGGCACCGAGCTCACCCATATCGCCGAGCACCAAAATTTTCTTGCCTTTTTGCTGCGCCAACACTTCCAACGCCGCGTGCAAGGAAGCCGGATTTGCGTTGTAGGTATCGTCCAATACCACCGCGCCACGTAAAGCCGCTTTACGCTGCAAGCGACCGGCGACACCGGCAAAATTCGCCAAGCCTGCCGCGATAGTATTGAGCGGAATATTCAGCGCCAAGGCGGCGCTGGTGGCGGCCAAAGCGTTACGCACGTTATGCACACCGGGCACCGCAATTTCGATCACCACTTCGCCGACCGGCGTCGTTGCGGTGATTCGCGAACCAAACGCCAACGGCTGCCAAGTGGCTTGAATATCCGCCGGATGCGTCAAACCAAAAGACACAGTCGATTTGCCGTTTGCCAACTCGCACCACACATCCGCGTAATCATCATCCGCATTAATAATGGCGATACCGTTGTCGTTCAAACCGGCAAAAATTTCACCCTTTGCGCGTGCCACCGATTCCACCGATCCCAAACCCGCCAAATGCGCGCTACCGGCATTGTTGATCAGCGCGATAGTCGGCACTGCGAGGTGCGTCAAATAGTCAATTTCGCCGGGATGATTCATTCCCATTTCAATCACCGCATAACGATGATGAGCGCGCAATTTGAGTAACGTCAGCGGTAGGCCAATATCGTTATTTAAATTCCCTTTGGTCGCCAATACCGCATCGCTATCTGCAGTGTGTTCACGCAAAATGCTAGCCAACATTTCTTTGACGCTGGTCTTGCCATTACTACCGGTAATGCCGATCAGCGGCAGCTCAAACTGACGCCGCCAATAGGCCGCCAATTGCCCCAACGACAACCGCGTGTCTTCCACCAAAATCTGCGGACACGGCGCATCAGCGCGATAACTATCGGCATTCACCAAGGCGGCGACGGCACCATCCTGCACGGCACCGGCTACAAATTTCGCGCCATCAAAATTATCGCCTCGTAGTGCGACAAATAAATCGCCCGCACTAATCTGGCGGCTGTCGCTACTCACCGCGTTAAAGCGGCAATCTTCGCCAATTAAGCGACCGAATAACACCTTTGCGGCTTGCGCTAAAGTCATCATGCTGCCACCTTGCCAGCTTGTGCGGCGGCAGTTTGCCAGCGAACCAAAGCCGCCTGCGCCAATGCCACATCGCTAAAGGGATATTTAATACCGGCTATTTCTTGATAATCTTCGTGACCTTTTCCGGCCAATAAAATTGTGTCCTGCGGCTGCGCCATGTCAATCGCTGCGGCAATTGCCTGCGCCCGATCGGCGATCACTCGATGCGTATCGGGCATTGCTGCCACAATCGCCTCAATAATGGCGTGAGGATTTTCACTGCGCGGATTGTCGCTGGTAACGATGCGCACATCGGCAAAGCGATTGGCTACCACGCCCATCATCGGCCGTTTACCTTGATCACGATCACCGCCGCAACCAAATACACAGATCAATTTTCCATTGGCTGTCACTTCGCGCAAGGTTTCCAACACTTTTTCCAGCGCATCCGGCGTGTGCGCATAATCCACCACCACCGTCGGCTGGCCGTTACCACCCAAGGTTTGCATCCGACCAGCCACCGCAACTTGCCTCCCTAATACTTGCGCCGCAGGATTAAGTTCAACTCCGCTGACCAACAATACCGCCAATGAGCCCAACAAATTGGCGGCGTTGAAACGACCGATCAACGCACTATGCAATTCAACTTGCCCCCAACTTGAGTGAATGTGCAGCCGCATACCGCTGGCGCTCATTTGCAAATCTGCTGCATAAACCATGCGAATTCCTAGCTGTTCCGCCAACTGCAAAGACGATTCATTAATCCCGTATCCGACCACTTCAAGCTCTGCCTCGCGCAAGATTTCAGCCAGCGTGGCGCCATACGCATCATCAAGATTCAGGACCGCTGTTTTAAGATTTTCCCAATCAAATAAACGCTGTTTGGCCGCGGCGTAACTTTCCATATCGCCGTGATAATCGAGGTGATCGCGACTTAAATTAGTCAGCAAGGCCACATCAAAATTCACCCCATTCACACGGCCTTGCATTAGTGCATGTGACGACACTTCCATCGCCACCGCTTGCGCCTGTTGCCGCACAAATTCGGCCAGTAAGCCATGCACTCGAATCGCATCCGGCGTGGTGTTGGCGGTTGCTTGGAGTGCGTTCGGAAATCCATTGCCCAAGGTGCCGATCAATGCACTTTTCTTACCGAGCGCGCCGAAGCTATTCGCCAACCAATTGCAGCAAGACGTTTTGCCATTGGTACCAGTTATGCCCACCATCCATAATTTTTCTGAAGGCTGTTGATAGACGGCATTGGCAATCAATCCCGCCTGTTCGCGTAAATTATTCACCGCCAAATTTGGCACCTGCCAATTGTCTTGCCAAGCAAAATGATGCGCATCCCAAATCACCGCATTGGCACCCTGGGCAATGGCTTGTGGAATATATTGACGGCCATCAGTTAGACCACCGGGATAAGCGACAAACGTATCGCCCGCTTTGATTTGCCGACTATCGGTCACCAACCTGATAAGTTTGACGCCCAGTTTATTGAGCGAGTCGAGGTCAAAATGCATCACGTCTCCTCCCTCACAACATCTAAACTCGAAGGTTGCATCACGTTATTCAGCGGCGCGTCATACGGAATATTTAATTCACGCAAAGCGGCACTCATCACATTACTAAATGCGGGCGCAGCAACTTGCCCACCGTAGTGAACTGCGCCACCCGGTTCGTCGATCATCACCGCCACAATCAAGCGCGGATTTGATGCAGGCGCCATGCCGACAAATGAACCAACGTAGCGATTAACGTAGTGGCCATTTTGCAACTTATGCGCGGTACCCGTTTTGCCGGCGACGCGGTAGCCTTTAATTTGCGCTTGCGGTGCCGTGCCACCGGCCACTACCGTTTCCATCATGTCGCGCACTTCGCGGGACGTTTTTTCAGAAAAGACTCGCACGCCAGCCACTGGCCCGTCTTGGCGCATCATGGTGATCGGCTTCAATTCACCATCATTAGCGAAAATGGTATACGCCCGCGCCAGCTGCAATAAATTGACTGAAATACCATTGCCGAACGCCATCGTTGCCTGCTCGATCGGCATCCATTTTTTATAATCGCGCAAGCGGCCTGCCGCTTCACCAGGGAAGCCACAACCGGTGGCACGACCAAAACCAGCAGCACTCAAACTGGTCCAAAATGTTTCTGGCGTGAGCGATAAAGCGATTTTGGCGGCACCCACATTACTCGAAAACTGAATAACTTCTGACACCGTCAATGAAGGCTCAGGATGCATGTCGTGTATCTTGTGGCCGGCAAAACTGTAAACGCCATTTTCCGTATTGATGCGCGTTTCCGGACGAACTTTTTTATCTTCCAGGCCGGTGGCAATGGTGAACGGTTTCATTGTCGAACCCGGCTCAAACAAATCGGTTACCGCGCGATTGCGCATCACATCTAAACTGGGTTTCAGTCGATTATTTGGGTTGTAAGTAGGCCAGTTTGCCAGCGCCAACACTTCGCCACTTTTTGCATCAATCACAATAATCGAACCCGCTTTGGCGTGATGCTCTTCAACCGCACGCTTCACTTCGCGATAGGCCAGAAATTGCATCTTGGTATCAATACTCAAATTGATATTAGTGCCCGGTTTGGGTGCGCGCAAACTCGCCATATCTTCGACGATATTGCCGCGACGATCTTTAATGACTTGCTGGCTGCCTAATTTGCCGCCCAATTGTTTTTGCAAAGACAACTCGATACCTTCTTGGCCGTTGTCATCCACATTGGTAAAGCCCAACAAATGCGAGGTGGTTTCACCGCCAGGGTAATAACGTCGATATTCACGTTTGACTGACACACCGGGAATGCCCAGCTTTAAAACTTGCTGCGCGATCTCGGGTGGAATTTGTCGTTTTAGATAAATAAAACCACGCGAGGTATCGCGGATACGCCCGTTTAATTCGGCAAAAGGTAAGCCCAAAATTTTGGCTAATTGCTGGATTTGCTCAACTTTCGCTTCTACATCCGGCGGACTTGCCCAAATAGATTCGGACGGCGTGCTAATCGCCAAGGGCTCGCCGTTACGATCACTAATCATGCCGCGGTGCGCTGGCACTTCCACCACTCGCACATAGCGCGCGTCGCCTTTTTGCTGCAAAAATCCATCATTAATGCCTTGCAAATAAACCGCTCGCACCAATAAACCAGCGAATCCCAGCAATAAAAAACCGAACAGTAGCCGCGCCCGCCAGGGTGGCAGGGCAAGCTGTCCGGTTGTTTGTACGCTGCGGCTATATTTCATTTTTCTCTATCTACAATTTCGTTCCGACTTCGGATATTCACCAGCTCACTCTTCGGCATGCCTAACAAACTGAATCTGCTTACTTTGTGGCATCTGCATTTGCAATTGGTTGGTCGCAATTTTGTCCACTCGCGTCGGCAACGCCAGCGTGCTTTGTTCCAATTGCAGCCGATCCCAATCGACATCCATTTGTTGCAAACGATCTTTTTCTTGCTGCAGCCCAATAAATAATTTTCGGGCCTTATGTTGTGACGTCACCACGCTCAGCGCACAGATAATAATCAGCACAAATAAAAAAATATTCACCTTAGCCATGCTAACCACCCAAGCGCTCTACCACGCGCATTACCGCACTCCGTGCACGTGGATTTTGGTTCAACTCAACTACCGAAGCGGTGACCGCTTTTCCGACTAAACTGACTTCACCCAAAGGAATATCGACCGCGCGTATCGGAATATTTTTCGGCAACTTATCGCCTTGCGCCTTATCGCGCATAAAGTGTTTTACGATCCGATCTTCTAAAGAATGAAAGCTGATCACCACCAGCCGTCCTCCACTTTTTAACCGTGCCACCGATTGCGGCAAGATGCTTTCGAGCTCTTCCAATTCGCGGTTGAGGTAAATCCGAATAGCTTGAAAGGTGCGAGTTGCCGGGTTTTTGCCAGGCTCCCGAGTGCGCACCACTTGCGCGATAATTTCAGTGAGCTGCTTCGTGGTATCGATAGCTCGCTCTTGGCGCGCAGCAACAAGCGCTTTTGCAATCTGCCGAGCAAACCGTTCTTCGCCGTAATCACGTATCACCTCCGTTATCAAACTTTCTTCTGCCGTTGCCAGCCACTGCGCCGCTGTCTGACCGCGACTGGTATCCATTCGCATATCTAAGGGCGCATCAAATCTAAAACTAAATCCACGTTGCGCGTCATCCAATTGCGGCGAGGAAACGCCTAAATCCAACAACACGCCATCCACTTGCGTGACACCCAACTCATCTAATACGTCATTCAATTGCTCAAAACCGCAATGCACCAACTGGAAGCGCGCGTCCGTAATAGCCGCACCCGCCGCGATCGCCATAGGATCTTTATCAAAGGCAATCAACCGACCGGTTGCACCCAATTTTTGCAAAATTAAACGACTGTGCCCGCCACGACCAAACGTGCCATCGACATAGACGCCGTCGCTTTTAATTTTTAAGGCATCAACAGCTTCTTCTAATAAAACAGTCGAGTGAATAAGTAACTCGCTCACAGCGAGAAACCCTCAAGCTCAGGCGGCAACGCGCCATCCGCGAAACCAATCAACTTTTCATTCAGCACTTGCCAGCGACTTTCGTCCCACACTTCAAACTTATTACCCTGCCCAATCAACATCACGTGTTTATCCAATAGCGCATAGCCACGTAAAGTGGGCGAAACCAGCACGCGACCCGCGGCATCCATCACCACATCTTCGGCATAACCCACCAGGAAACGCTGCAAAGCGCGAATACGCGGATTGAACGACGACAATTGCATTAATTTTTCTTTGATAGGCTGCCATTCGGGTTGCGGGTAAAGTAATAGACAGCCGTCGGCATCGGCGGTGAGCACTAACTGCCCCGCACAATGCGCCAGCAACATGTCGCGATACCGTGTCGGTATTGCGAATCTGCCTTTGCCATCTAAATTAAGCTGTACCGCACCTTGAAACATACCAACCTCCCCACAATTACCCACTTTTCCCCACTTACCACCACTATATTCAAAAAAAACAGCTCGGTCAAGGGTAAAAATGGATTTTTTCTTTATATGACAATGGCTTAGCGCGACCATTTAATGAAAATTAAATGTGCTTATAAAGCAATGAATTGCGGAAATTAGCTAAAGTTGTTTATTATGAGCGGCTGTGGTTTGGTCAAATTAAGGGGCGCAAAAATACTTATCGCGCCGAAAGACGCGCAGCTCATCGGTGAGGAGAAAATGCACAAAGTAGCGCAAATACTTAGAAAGAGGTGAAGCTGGCCGGTAAGCCGGGTTCTGTCGTGGACAGTCATTCCTCTAGGCGTTTCGTTACCTGACGCTCAAGCAACCTACCCGCAAACGACGCGAGCCACGTCATAGTCTGCTTATTTGGTCTTGCTCCGAATGGGGTTTACCCTGCCACGAATGTTGCCACCCGCGCGGTGAGCTCTTACCTCGCCATTTCAACCTTACCTGATCTGCTTGCGCAGCCATCGGCGGTGTATTTTCTGTGGCACTTTCCATCGCCTCACGGCGTCCGGCCATTAACCGGCATTCTGCTCTACGGAGCCCGGACTTTCCTCCCCGCCCTGACGGACGCGGCGACTGTCTAGCCAGCTTCGGCGCGGAGTCTAACACAGCGCACCTCATGACTATGGCCTTGGCGTCGGCAAACTCAAATCATCGAGGTATGCCATAATTGGCCAAGAAAAGTTTATCCCGCTATTCATTCGACTATTTTTGTGACTGACCCAAACTCTCATTCTTCACGCGCAATTTTGCGGCGCTATTTGGCAGCCGGCTACGCTTTTCTGATTGTTTACGCTAGCTTATCGCCGTTCACCAATTGGCAAGAGCAAGGATTAGAATTCGCCGCCGTACTGCATTCGCCACTCGCCCAAACTTATTCTTGGTTTGATGCGGTCAGCAACTTAGTCGCCTATTTACCTTTTGGCTTATTACTTGGCATGGCACTGCGCGCGCATATGGGCGCGATGCTGAGCGTGCTATTCGCCAGCATTATTGGTCTACTACTGTCTGGTTCAATGGAATATTTGCAACTGTATTTACCCAACCGCACCAGCTCGAATATGGACTTAATCACCAATGGTCTCGGCTGCTTAGTTGGCGCCTTATTGGCGATCAGCATCGTGCCGCGCGCCTGGTTTAGCTGGCTGACGCACTGGCACAGCCAATTATTTCGCCGTGGGCATGACGTCGATTTTGGTTTGGCGCTGGTATTTTTATGGATGTTTGGCCAAAGTAATCCGTCGCTACCGATGCTCGGCAACGTTTTTATCACCCATTTAGCCCAGCAACCGTTTGCGCCACTTCCGCTAGAAACTTTTAGCTGGCTAGAAAGCGTGGCTGTTGCCTTAAACTTTTTAATGTTAGGCGGTTTATTTTTAACCTTATTGCGCGAACGCCGCCACGCCGTTGCCGCCTTGATGACAACCTTGTGCAGCATCGCCTTAATCAAATTTATGACCGCCGCCATGTTGCTAAAATCTTGGGCGTTATTGCTTTGGTTAAATAGCGAAGCGATGTTGGGCATCGCCATGGGCGTCATTTTATTATTCGGTTTAGGCACGCTGTCGCGGCGCAAATTAAATCTGCCAGTAACCGCCATTACCGGACTTTATTTGATTCTGACTAATTTTATTTTGGATGATGTCGCGCCTTCCGCCGCCATGCCGCTTTACCAATGGCGCTATGGTCATTTACTAAATTACAACGGCTTATCCGACACCATCAGCCTAATTTTTCCGCTGTTACTTTTATTCTATTTATGGCGCCGCGCACAACGCCCCACCGAATCCGTATAATTTCATTTTACGAGGAGAAACGAGATGAGCCACTTTGAAAAACACGTTTTCTTTTGCACCAATCAGCGCGAAGGCGGCGCCAGTTGTTGCGCCGATTTCGAAGCCTCAGGCGCACGAGATTACGTCAAAGAACGCGTCAAAAAACTCAACTTAGATTTAAATAATCAAGTGCGCGTCAATTCGGCAGGCTGTTTAGGTCGTTGCGAAGAAGGGCCGGTGATCGTGATTTATCCCGAAGCCGTTTGGTACACCTACGTCGATCAAACCGACATCGACGAAATTATTGACGAACATTTGCAACACGGTCGCGTGGTTGAACGCCTCAAAATTTAATGCACGTTTATCCACAATTTTCAGTCGATGGTCCCGCCGGCAAACTCGAAGGGCGCGCTCACCAACCTAAAGGTGAAGCGCGTGCCTTGGCGATTGTTTGCCATCCTTTGCCAACGATGGGCGGCACCATGGAAAATAAAGTCGCCGTCACCTTAGCCAAAACATTTTGTGAGTTAAATTGCATTGCGATCCGTTTTAACTTTCGCGGCGTTGGCGACAGCGAAGGAGAGTTTTCTGGCGGCGAAGGCGAAACGCAAGACACGCTGGCGGTGGTGCAATTTGCCCGCGAACAATTTGGCGATTTACCGTTAATTTTATCGGGCTTTTCCTTCGGCGGTTACGTTGCCGCGCTCGCCTCGCAGCAACTCAATCCCGCCCATTTAATTTTAGCCGCGCCCGCCGTGGGACGTTTTGCGATGCCACCGGTGTCGGCTGACACGCTAGTGATTCACGGCGAACACGATGACGTGGTACCGTTGGCCGATGCGCTCGACTGGGCGCGACCGCAACATTTGCCGATTGTTGTATTGCCGCAAGCCGAACATTTTTTTCACGGCCGCTTAACCCAATTACGCAAAATTATTCTTCAACATTTTCTTGGCAACACCTTATGACACCGGTTTTAGAAGCCACCCAACTGCGTAAAATTTATGACGGGCACACCGTCGTCAATGGCATTGATTTATCCATTCGTCGCGGCGAATGTTTTGGCTTGCTTGGCCCCAACGGCGCCGGCAAAACCACCACCTTACGTTTATTGCTCGGGCTGATCGTGCCCGATGGCGGCAGCATTAATTTGCTGGGTGTAAGCGTCCCAAAAAATGCGCGGGAAGCGCGACAACGGGTTGGCGTCGTACCGCAAATGGACAATCTCGATCCTGATTTTACCGTCGCCGAAAATCTGATGGTGTATGGTCGCTATTTTGGCATGAGCGACGCGGCGATTGAGGCGCGCATTCCGATGCTGCTCGAATTTGCCAATTTAACCAGCAAGCGCGACGCCAAAATTCCCACCTTGTCTGGCGGCATGAAACGGCGGCTGACCTTGGCGCGTGCGCTGGTCAACGATCCCGACGTGATTTTTCTGGATGAACCGACCACCGGGCTCGATCCGCAAGCGCGCCATTTAATTTGGCAGCGTCTGCGCGAACTCACTTCGCAAGGCAAAACGCTGTTGCTGACCACCCACTTTATGGACGAAGCAGAGCGACTTTGCCACCGTTTGGCGGTGATGGATAACGGCAATATTATTCGGCAAGGCACGCCGCGCGAGTTGATCGAACAAAATATTGAACCACAAGTAGTCGAAGTTTTTGGTGAAAATGTAGAACGCTGGGCGAATGCCCACGCGGCAGAATTTTCGCAACGGTTTGAACTGAGCGGTGAAACGGTATTTTGCTATGTGCAAGACGCTCACGCCTTAATCGCCCATTTACAAACGCAAACTGGCTTGCGCTTTTTGCATCGCCCAGCCAATCTGGAAGATGTATTTTTAAAACTAACCGGCCGGGAAATGCGCGAATGAAACAAATTAATATTTACGCCCTGCCAGAGCTCAGCCTGCGCTTTATCCCCATTTGGCAGCGTCATTTTTTGGTGTGGAAAAAAATGGCCACCACCTCGATTTTGGGACATTTGGCCGATCCGGTGATTTATTTACTGGGGCTAGGTTTCGGCTTGGGCAGCTTATTACCGCAAATGGGCGGCATGAATTATTTGTCATTTTTAGCCGCGGGCACCGTTTGCTATAGCACCATGAACAGCGCCACGTTTGAGGCTTTGTATTCAGGTTTCGCCCGCATGCACGAACAGCGAACTTGGGACGCGATTATGAATACGCCGATCACCTTGGACGACATCGTGATGTCAGAAATTTTATGGGCAGCAACCAAAAGTTTAATGTCTGGCATCGCCGTCCTATCGGTGATTTGGCTACTCGGTTTATCGCATTCCGCACTATCGTTGTGGATGATTCCCTTGGCTTTATTAGTCGGCCTCTGTTTCGCCGCCATCGGTTTAATCATGACGGCAATGGCTTCCGGCTACGACTTTTTTATGTACTATTTCACGCTGGTGATTACGCCGATGATGATGCTCAGCGGCGTGTTTTTTCCGGTCGCGCAATTGCCCATCGCCTTGCAAATTGCCTCCGCCATTTTGCCTTTGTCGCACGCGATTGATTTGGCGCGCCCGCTGATGAGCGGCAGCATTCCGCCGCAAACGTGGTTGCATTTAAGTGTGTTGTTAGGTTATACGGTAGTTGGATTTTATCTGTCGCTGGTGCTGTTCCGGCGACGACTTTCAAAATAGGAAATCATCATGTTATGGATTAAAGCGTTTCACATTATTTTTGTCATCAGCTGGTTCGCTGGTTTGTTTTATTTACCGCGCATTTTCGTCAACCAAGCGATGGCCACCACCGAATCAGAAAGCGCGCGTTTGCTGATCATGGCGCAAAAACTCTATCGCTTCGTCACCCCAATCGGCGGCCTCGCCTTAATTAGCGGCACCTGGTTGTGGCTGGGTTATGGTTTCGAAGGCGTGTGGATGCACATCAAATTATTGCTGGTTGTTTTCTTGGTGATTTACCATTTTTACTGCGCTAATTTATTGAAAAAATTCGAGCGCAATGAAAACACCCACAGCCACGTTTGGTACCGTTTTTTCAATGAAATTCCGGTGCTGATTTTATTGGCCGTGGTGATTTTAGTGACGGTGAAACCGCTGTGAGCGAACATTTTTTCGCCACCTGCCCGCGTGGTTTAGAAGCGGCCTTAAGTAGCGAATTGGCCACGCTCGGTGCGGAAGCAATTCGCACCACCGATGGCGGCGTGCATTTTTCTGGCGCAGGTTCACTCAGTTATTTGGTCAACTTGCACAGTCGCACCGCCAGTCGCGTGCTGTGGCAAATTTCGCAGTCGCGTTACGACAACGAACAAACCATTTACAACACCGCCGTTGCCTTGCCGTGGGAAGATTATTTCGACGTGTCGCGCACCATTCGCATCAACATCACCGCCATTAAAAGTCCGCTCACCAGTTTAGATTTCACCACGCTACGGATTAAAGATGCGATTTGCGACAAGTTCCGCCAAGTCACCGGCGAACGGCCAAGCGTCGATACCCGCAATCCCGACATTCGCATTCATGCCTTTCTAGAACAAAGCCAAATGACTTTGTATTTAGATACTTCTGGCGATGCGCTGTTTAAACGTGGCGTGCGTCAATACACCAACATTGCCCCGCTTCGTGAAAATTTAGCGGCCGGCATTTTGATGATTAGCGGCTGGAAACCGGGCACACCGCTGCTTGACCCAATGTGCGGTAGTGGCACTTTTTTGATTGAAGCGGCCTTAATGTCGTTCAATATTGCGCCGGGTATTGGTCGGCATTTCGCCTTTGAAAAGTTGCACACGTTCAACGAAGAAAAATGGCAAGCCATGCGCGCCGAAGCGATTGCCGCGCAAAAACCGATCACCGCTTTACCCATATTTGGCAGCGATTTATACGGCGAAGAACTCAAAGCCGCTCGACTCAATTTGGAAAATGCCGGCTTATCTGCCGCGGTGACCCTCAAACAAGCCAACGTATTAGAAGTTTCCGCACCGGCCGATCACGGCGTATTGGTAGCGAATTTACCTTACGGCGAACGAATGGGCGAATTGGACGACATGCGGATTTTGTACCCGCAACTAGGCGACGTATTGAAGCAAAAATTTAAAGGCTGGAACGCCTATTTACTGACGGCGGATTTAGCGATGCCGAAGTCAATTAGATTGTCTGTTTCTCGTCGCACGCCACTATTTAATGGCGCACTCGAATGTCGCTTATTTGAATATAAAGTAGTGGACGGCAGTAACCGGAAATAAGACAAAAAGTCGCTGATTTAATCCCCTCGCCCTCTGGGAGAGGGTTAGGGTGAGGGATTCTTTCTTTGATTCATTGCCACTTCCGGGGGAGAGAGAAAAATCGAGCACCTAAAACGGCTGGGCAACTTTCACGCCAAACTCCAGCGTATTGTTGCTCGGCTCGTAACCAACCTTGCCATCTGGCACGCCATTTTTATAAGTGGCCACCTTGTCCGATTGCGCGATATTCCAATAATGAACAAAAGGGCCGACTGACCATTTTCCCTTTTCAAACATCACGCTGAATTTCACGCCGTAACCTTGGGTTTGACGATTAGTCAGATCCGCGTCACCCTGACCGCCATCCGACAATCTGGAAACTTGCCGCCCCGCCAATAAATGATCGTATTCCAAGGTGCCAACCCAGCGCGCATTATTCGGCGCCATGGCGCGAAAACTCAGCCCAACTGGCAAATAAATATAATTACTTTCACGGCGATAACCCCAATAACAGGTGGTCGCAGTACAACTTGAACCGCGTTCGTCATTGTATAAATAGCGATAAGCCACGCCGACGTAGCTCACCAGCACCACGTTTTTTATCTCCCAATCTTTACCCACCAAACCACGCGCCTCGAGATACAAATCAGGATTACCGCTGGCGCTACCAGTACCATTGCTGGTGTAATCCACCACGCCACCCCCCAGTGTCAGACTAGTTGTCGCCTCAAAAAATTAACATTGAGGCATGGAGACAACAATGAAAAATCGTTATTCAGAAGCATTTATTGAGCAGGCGTTAATCAAGGTATATTCGCGTGGTG
>Ga0114977_10000063_pt1 | contig 72339 bp, 61 predicted proteins | sample S_130805_MF_Meta_FD_87026 | JGI IMG/M metagenome (GOLD analysis project Ga0114977, IMG submission 87026) | Freshwater microbial communities from Lake Simoncouche, Canada to study carbon cycling - S_130805_MF_MetaG | ecosystem: Environmental > Aquatic > Freshwater > Lake | place: Lake...
ACCACTCTAGAGCCAAATATTGAGAGCAGCGTTTGAGTCACTGAACACATGTTGCCATGTCGATCAACCACACTAAAGTGAGTTGTGCAGCCCGGCGATTTGGGTGATTCATGATCGCCCATTTCTTCAAAACGCAGCTTGAATGCATCATCCAAAGCCTTTGCAAAGGCGGTATAGGTGCCAGCATCAGGCACCTTAGAGGTTGGTTTGTATTCTTTTTCCAAAAGCCCAAGCGCACGTGCCAGGGTAGGCCCACCGGTCAATCCCGGCGTTGCATAAACTTTTCCGAGGCGGTAATTGATGATAAGTGGATCGACCAACTCAGCACTGTAGCTGGCTAAATCCTCAAGACTGATGCATCCACCTTTGTTGCGGACATCTTCAACCAAGGCGCGGGCAATTTCACCTTTGTAAAAGGCATCAGCGCCGCCCTCTGCAATGTGGAACAGTGTTCGAGCAAAAGTTTTTTGATTTAAGTGCCGCTCCTTGTTTGAGGTCCAATCTCCTGCAATGGGCCAAACGCCCTCCTCTAAAAACAGTGCCGCTGTATCAGTATCGCGTGCAAGTACCCTGGCATTTGCTGCTGTGATCAGTGTGGTGTACCAATCAACCAACAGCCCTTCCTCCGCTAGTTTGGCAGCAGGAAGGACCAATTTTTTCCAGGGCATGCGGCCAAATTTTTGATGTGCCAAATCCATTCCTGCAACGACGCCCGGAATTGCCACAGCTGTTGCACCAATGATGTTTCTATCATCAAGCACCGAGGGCCAAGGAAATAGATCCGAAAATTTGCCGCTGCCCGACAAAGGGTAAAGGGCAGGATTAAGCTCTCGCGGTGAACGGCAGCCAAAATCAATGACCTTTGCGCTTGAATCATTGGCTCGCCAAATGACCATGGCCCCTCCCGCTGCCGGGCCGCTCATCCAAGGCTCAACAACGCCTAAAGCAAATGATGTTGCGATTGCAGCGTCTACAGCGTCTCCTCCTTCTTCAAGAACGGCCGCACCAACTTCTGCAGCGCGGCGATGCTGAGCAGAAACCACGCCCGCTTTTGTACCCACAACTTTTTTACGTGTTGTTTGAGTGTTTGAAAAGTTATCGTTCATTTAAAGTGGGTAGGGAAAACGAAATTGATAAGTATGCACAAAACATTATCTAAATAATAGGTAATGCATTTTTTGACATCAACATGCTGAGCTCAGCATGGCCGCATGCTGGCACCGTAACCGCTTTATAGATGGCTTTGAAGCAAGTTATCTCGTCATTCGTTTTTCATCACAGAATTATGCACTGCGGGCCAGCAGGCCGCCATCGACCAGGATTTCGGTTCCAGTCAAGTATTTGGCTTCGTCCGAAGCAAGAAAGACAGCCGCGTAGGCAATGTCCCAGGCATCCCCCCTGCGGCCCAGAGGTACGCGCACTTTCGCCTCGGTGCGCAGCGCGGCCAGATTGTGCCTTCCTTCCTGCTTCGCCACGCGATGCTCAAGCAAGGGCGCATCAATCAGTCCGGGAATAATGGTATTGCAGCGTATCCCCAGCGGACCGTAGCGCACCGCAAGCTGACGTGTGAACTGCACAAGTCCGGCCTTGGCTGCCGAGTAGCCGACATGATCATGCCCCAGATGGCGCAAACCGCCGACCGAGCCGACGTTGGTGATAACGCCAGCCCCCTGCTGCTTCATCACTGGCAACACCGCCTTGCAACCGATAAAGGCGCTGGTCAGATTCAGATCTAGCTGCAAACGGAACTCCTCCACCGTCATTTCTTCCGGGCCGCCTGGCAAGGATCCGCCAACATTGTTATGCAGAATGTCGACACGCCCAAAAACCTCCTGGCATTGCTCGACCATGGCGCTGACTGCGCCGAAATCGGTGACGTCGAGCTCCGCGACTTCGCAGATGCCTTGCTCCAGTCGGATGGTCGCCGCAGTGGCTTCGGCGGCGGCGCGATCGAAATCGACAAGCATGACCCTCGCGCCTTCGCGCGCAAAAAGCACAGCGGTAGCGCGGCCGTTTCCCCAGCCCGGACCGACCGACCCGGCGCCACTGACGATGGCTACTTTCCCCTCTAAACGCTTGGTCATTTTTCGCTGCCCCTTTGATGCTTCACTTCAAATTATGGCACGTTGGCTTTGCTAGCGACTCGTCGATCGCGCTCGCACCATTTTTAGATTGTGCTCGTACAATTGCGTCTCGATCACCTGCAAATAAACCCAAGGGGACACATGAAAACAAATCGACGACAGGCACTGACCGACATCGGCTCTTTACTCGTATGTGCTATGGGCGGCGAGGTGTATGCCGACACGTATCCCAGCCGCACCATCCGGGTGATCGTCCCACGCGCACCAGGTGGCGGCTCCGATATCATTGCACGCCTACTCTCGCAGGGCATGCAGCAAAAATCCGGACAGTCTTTCATCGTCGAGAATCGGCCCGACGCCTCGGCCGTGGTTGGCGCTGTGCAGGTGGCGAACGCCACGCCCGATGGCTATACGGTGTTTCTCTCCGACAACGCCTTCTACCAGAATCCAGCGGTGATGCGTAAACTGCCCTACGACACACTGAAGGATTTTTCCAGTGTGACCATGCTGGCGCAGGGGCCAGTGATACTGGTGACGCATCCAAGCGTACCCGCAACAGATTTAAACACACTGGTGCAATACGCCAAGGCGAATCCAGGCAAGCTCACTTATGGTTCCGGCGGAATAGGCGCTTCTACACACCTGGCTGGCGTGCTGTTAAATAAAGCTGCGGGCATCGATACCGTTCATGTGCCGTTCCGCTCCTCGGGTCCGGCACTCGATGCTCTGCTGGGCGGACATATTTCGATGCAATTCGGAGGTATCAGTTCAGCGCGGCCACAAATAGAAAGTGGCAAAATCCGGGCGATCGCAGTCACAGGTAGGCGGCGCGACCCGTCCATGCCCAATGTACCGACGTTCGAGGAATCAGGATTGAAAGGGGTCGACATGACCAGCATCTGGGGCATCCATGCGCCCGCCGGCACCCCGCTCGCAGTAAGGCGCAGACTGCGAGAACTCTTGGTCGAAGTGATGCGCACGCCCGAAGTTACAAAGCGGATGAATGATCAGGGTTACGACATCATTGGCACCACGCCGGAGGAGCATGATGCCGAAACACGGCGCCTAGTTAGCTTTTGGCTTGACTTAGGAACTAGGGTAAATCTCAGCCCAGACTGATTTTTAGAATAATTTATTTCGTCGCCATTTTTTCGGGTGGTCCAGGGGAAAGGCGAGCCCGCTCGCATCCAAACCCAAATTCACCAACAGCTTGGCTTGCTCGATGGCACAACTATAGCCCTCGAGCACCGGCACCTCCCAACCCATCGCGGTGAGACGCTGCAGCAGCAGAGGCCTCATCCAGTAAGCTGCAGAGCATCCGAGCATCAGCACTTCGGCGCCGTCCTCCTCGATTGCAATCAGTGATTGTTCCACCGCCGCCTCGAGCATCTCGGAACGCTCTCCGCGTTCGGCCTTTTGTTTTTGCTCGTGTATCGGCCGATCGTCGGTGTACGGCGGACGAGGTAGCGGGAAATCTATGTTGCGGATTGAGGCACAGTGCCCGGCAAAGCGGTACTGCACCACCAGATCCTGCATGCGCATGTTGTGCGATTCGCCGATGTCAATAATACTGAACTTGTTGCCAAGCTGGGTGGCAACGTGCATCTGCGCATGCGCGCAGGAGGTCACTGGTATGCCGTATCGACGGCCTATTTCGCGCGACTCGGCATATCCCGGATCACCACCGCCGAGGAGCACAATGGCATTGTGCTTGCCGCTCTCGCAGGCAGCGCGAACAACGGGCAGACGGTTGGCTCCTACCAGACAGAACTCTTCGCGCGTTTCTACGGGCCAGTCGCCATGTGTCGCAGGCGCTCCAGGATCCACATCCCAGTCCACATCCCGTAGCAAGTGAGCGTAATCGCCGTAGTTCATCAACATGCCTTCCTTGTTGCCCTGCATCTGCCGCATCTGAAAGCGTGTGCCTGGGGGCAAGCGGAAAGCTGGAATCAACAGGAAACGGTATTTTTGCTGTGCTTCAGACATCTTGGATCACCTTAAGGTTTCTGGTAAGGTTTGAAAAACTTTAACTTGAGTCGCAAAGGTTGCAACGCGACTGATCTACATCTGCACTTTGCTCTTAAGCGCTTTGGCCGGCTAGGCTCACGCCACCAACCATCTCAGCCGAAGCATACAGTGATCGTCTTGCGGTCTAGCGTCCGCCTGTCACATGGAGGGTCACTCCAGTGATGTAGCTCGCCTCGTCAGAGGCGAGAAAGAGCACGGCGTTTGCGACCTCGTTTGGCTGACCAAGTCGGCGCAGCGGCGTCATGTTGTTTGGGCTGAATTCGACCGTCTCGTTTAGCTTGCGCAGCGCCGGCCCCCCGCTCTCGGTCTCGATTGGACCAGGGGCCACAGCGTTAACGTTGATGCAGTGTTCGGCGAGTTCGAGAGACACGTCGCGGATGAAACCGTGCACGCCGGCTTTGGTTGTCGAATATGCGGAGCCGCCCAGATAGTAGGCGGTCCATGGCGTGCCCTCTCGCGCGCCGGAGGAAAGGCAGACGATGCGACCCGAGCGTCTCTTGATCATATGGGGCACTGCGGCGCGCGTGCAAAGGAATGTACTGCGCAGGTTGAGGCGCATAACAAAATCCCAGTCCTCAACTTTCATTTCCCAAATCTTCGCGCGCTTACCGACACCGCCTAGGTTGTTGACGAGAATGTCAATGTGGCCGTACCTCTCTAACGCATCGTCGATGAGGCGGTTAGCCACTGCCTCTTCAGTGAGGTCCCCGGCCAGCCCGAACGCCTGGCCACCCTTGGCGATGATGTCCGCAACGGTCCGGTCCAACCCCGCGCCGTCGATATCGCCGAGCGCCATAAGGGCCCCCTCCTCTGCAAGGCGCAAAGCAATCGCACGCCCAAGTCCCTGAGCGGCACCTGTCACAACTGCAACCTGATCCTGTACGCGACCCATCTGAGGCTCCTTAGTTTGTAAGCAATACGTTTGGCTTGGCGACCAGGCCTGCTCATTCAGCCCGTCGTCCACTCGGTGCAAATTGAGGAAGACTTTTGATTCGTTCGCGTTGCTGAAAGTGTAAGCATGACTATCAGTACGCAAAATAGGGGAAACCCGAAAAATCCGTTGAGTGTCCAATTCCACTTGCCGATATGACGGTCTGTGAAGTCGAACCACTTCTGAATTAACTCTCGCCCTTTCATGAATCAATCGGCTCTTACATCAACTGTTCATCACCAGCTGAGTCTGGGTAACCACAGCACACAGTTTCCCTTGGTCATTTTTTATCATGGTTTGCCAAACCATTGTTGTTCTACCTCTGTGCAAGGCAACACTCTCACCCACAACAACTGTTCCCACTTTAGCCCCAGCTATGAATTTGGTACTTGAGTCTGTTGTGGTAGTTCTTTGACCAGCACTTAAATTAAGTATGGTTCCAACTGCGCCCAGAGTATCGGCAAAAGCCATGTATGCACCACCATGCATGATTCCACCAGCAATACATAAATCAGGACGAACATTAAGCTCAGCAACTACTCTGTCTAATTCAAGTACTTTAAATTCGATACCCAATAGCCCCGGGAAAAAAGGCGCAATATTATTTTGCATTGCAGCTACATCAATCACATTGTTTCCTTATTTGTAAAAATGGCAGCTCCAGAGATCAGGGTTTAAAGCTCTGGGTCAAAGCGGGGACAGTGGGTAGACCTCGCGCCCCAGTCGCTTGAAATTGAGCTGACTGTAGTCGGAGGTGCAGACACCTTCGCCTGCACACTCGACCACCTCGCCGGCGATGTCGCCCAGGCCGGCACGCCAGTGCACACGGCTTTTGAGCATCAGGTAGCTGATCTGAGACGGGTCTATATCAAGGGTCGCGAAGCACGCGGGGTCGCTGGGTTCTACCTGTTTCGATATCACAACGATCTGCACCCCTGCTGAGCGGAAAACTGCAGTCTGCCCCATGTCGATAGTCTCGCCCTGAGCCATTCGGCCCGTATTGAGGAAACGACCCGCAACCAACTTTTCCACGACGCCGGTCACTTCACGCGGCTTGCCCTTAAGGCCAAGGTCTGGCATGTCAAGCTTGCCACCCAGCAGCAGTGTCAGGGTTGCCCCCACCCCTGCAACGCTCATGAGTTCCACCGCGCTGGGATCGTAGATTGCGAAAGCCACCACATCTTCGAGTCCTGCATCCAGGATCGCGCCCAGCACCGCCATGGTATCCATGGTGCCGCCAGACGAACAGTTATCGTAATGGTCAAGTATCACAACGGGACCGACCGATGCCCTGGCGAGTTCACCGGCACGGGCCATCGACTTGACCAAGGGCTCCACCTCGTAGACCCATTGGGCGCGTGTATTCCATGCCATGCCCAACAACTCTTCGCAGCAGGCCTGCGCCAGTTCTGCATCACCGTCAGTAACTACTACGGCGGACAAACCAGCACAGGGCACGTCGGCATGAGGAAAGCCAACGAACAGACTGGCCGAAAGGACTCCCTGTGATTCCATTTCGCGAGCGCGAGCCTGAATTTCTCGGTTAGGAGAGTCAAGCGAGGACTGGCGCATGACATGTGCAAGCATGGGCCGAAAGCCGTAGGCCATGGCTGGTTGCGCCCTGCCTTGCAGCATTGCCATGATCGGCCGTCCCGCACGCAGTCCGGTTTCGTACATATCGACGTGGGGGTAGGTCTGATAGCCCGCTACGCATGTCGACAGCATGCAGATAGCGACCGAAAGATTACAGTGCATGTCCAGCGCCACACCAATCAGGACATCAGGCGCGACCACTCGGATGCGTCGCAGCAGTTCGCCTTCGGCATCGTCGTAAGAATCAGTCACCATCGCACCGTGCAGGTCGAGCAGGATCGCGTCGCAACCGTTAGCCACTGCGTCTACGATGCGAAGGGCAATGTATTCGAATGCATCATCATCGACGCGGCCGCTTGGGAAAGCCGATGCGGCTATGGGCAACACGAAGGGAACCCCGGCTTTATCGGCGAGTTCGATGAAAGCGCCTAGGGCGGAGCCCGTCTTCCTCGCAGCAGCTATAGCGGCAGCGCCTTCGCGGGGGCGACCGGCCCCTCGCGAAAACCGGTCGATCGTGGCGCGCACTGGCGAAAATGTGTTTGTCTCGTGCTTCATCTGCGCGATAACGAGTCTTGGCCTGACCATAGTTAAGTGTTACGGCCTAAAAAGTCGAGCAGATCATCTACGCATTGGGTGGCATAGCCATCGCAAACATTGTGGGCACCTGTGTCGTAGTAGATAAGTTCTGATCCGGAAATATTTTTTTTCATGTCCGCGTAGGCCGACGCATGCCCGATCTTTTCCTTGCCGGCAGCAACGATTAACGTGGGGGCTTGTATCCTGATGAGTTCATTTAGAAAATCGTGCGTCGTCATATGTGTCACGAATCGCCCGATAAAAGCAAGGTCGTTGGAGCTTGCCTGCTCAATAAACCACTTGACCAGTTCCGGGTCAGCCTTTTCATCGAACCGTTCCTCGATGGTGGTCGTCAAGAAGTTTTTGAACCCCATCTCCTGGATCTTAGGTAACCAGGTGAGTGCATGACTTTGCTTGAGCCCGGGCGTAGAGCCGAACAACGCTAGCGTCTTGACCCGTTCCGGGTGGTGAATCGCCAGCTGCTGAGAGACGTAACCGCCAGCTGAATTACCGACGATATGCGCATCTTTCACGCCGACCTGATCGAGCACAGCCACGGCGTCATCGACGAGTTGCGCCAGACTGAACGGTTTGTCTGGGTCAGGAATCTGCGAGCTGCCATGACCGCGCAGGTCCAGTCGGACAACACGGTACTTGCGCGCTAGCCGTGGCACCCACTGAAACCAGCGGGTTGAATTGCCCATGGCCGCATGCAAGAGTAGCAAAGTGTCAGGTTTGCGCCAAGGATCGGTGAAATCATCGACGTAGTACGCATGCTCAAGTCCGTCTGGTGTTGTGAATTTTTTCATATTCAATGCAGGAATGTTGGAGGTTAATCAGGCGGCTTTAAACGGAAATCGTTGGTCGTAGGCGCGTGCAGCGTCTTCCATGGTCACGAACTTCGCACCGCCTTCGGTCAGTGCTGCCAGCAGCTTTTCTAAGACCATCATGCGGTGGCCGCGACCGATTGTGAGTGGATGGAATGTGTATGTCAGAATGCCCCATTTCACACTCTGGCGAAAGTAGATGAATTCATCAAGCCAGTTGCCCAGCACAGAGTTGGCATTCATCAGGCCAGGCATCACATAGCTCTTGGTGCGGATGAATTCGAAGTGCGGGTAGTCGTCGAGACCCCAGCTCACCGGCAATTCAATCAGCGGTGTCTTGGGGCCGAAGACGGCTGGCTTTTGCAACTCGATCACATCATCCTTGCGCACACGGTAGGGCATGTAGTCGTCGCCCATCATGCTGCTTTCGTACAGAAAACCATGCTTGAGCATGAGCTCTACCGAATTGGGGCTCAAGTCCCAGGACGGCGAACGGTAGCCGCGTGCGTTCTGGCCGGTCAACTTGCGAATCTGCTCATTGCCTCGCACCAGGCCGTCCTCTTCTTCTTCAAGCGACATGTCGTTAGGCGGCATGTGCGTCCAGCCATGGTGGCCGATTTCGTGGCCGGCATCAAAGGCCATTTTCGACTGATCGGGATAGGTCTCCAGCGTATGGCCTGGAATGAACCAGGTTGTGGGAACCTTGTATTTGCGCAGCAGCGCCAGGATCCGCGGAACAGCCACCGGACCAAACTCACCGCGAGATATCGGTGTGGGAGACGTCATGCCACGGGATATAAAACCCGACATGGCGTCGAAGTCAAAGGTGATACAAACTAGGTGCTGGTCCATGAAAATTCCTTGTTCTTAACTGTTCCACGAAATGGGACATCATTACTCTACCTGACGCGTAAAAGCCCTGTCACGAATTCACCTCGGACATGCCTCGGCTTCATTCCACCTGTATGCCGCCCTTGTCCACCACTTCGGTCCAAGTCTTAACCATACTGGTCAACTGCTCAGTGTGTTCGGCAGGCGTGTTGGCGATGGGCAGGTACCCCAAGTCTGCTAGCTTTTGTGCATTGACGGGATTCTTCAGCACCTGTGCGAGTGCCTGGCTGACCTGCGTCACCAGATCCTTGGACATGCCTGCTGGCGCATAAACGCCCCAGTAGCTGTCCGCGTCCACTGAAAGACCGTTCTCGACAAATGTTGGCACTTCAGGCATGGCTGGGCTGCGCTGCGCGCCGGTCAGTGCAATGGCACGCAGTCGCCCTGCAGCAACGTGCTGCCGCACGGTGCTGATGCCAGCAAACTGCATGTGAACAGTACCTGCCAGCAAGTCGTTCAAGGCTGGGCTTGTGCCCTTGTAAGGAATGTGCATGATGCTGACCTTGGCCGCCTGCTTCATCAATTCCCCAGCAAGATGCGTGGACGTCCCGGATCCGCCAGACGCGTAATTGAGCGAACCTGGTTTGGACCTGGCCAGCGCCAGCAATTCGCCCAGATTCTTGGCCGGCACGCTGGGATGTACCACCAGGATCACGGGGGCGGACGCCATCATGGTCACACCCTGCAGTGACTTTAATGTATCAAAGGGCATGCGCGCTTTAAACAGGCCCGGGTTCACGAAGATCGCTGAATCGTTCGCCAGAAGTGTGTAACCATCTGGCGCTGACTTCACCACGGCTTCGGTGCCGATCATCGTTGCTCCGCCTGGGCGGTTTTCAATGATGAAGGGCTGACCGAGCACAGTGCCCACCTGCGGCGCAATAGCTCGAATCAGGTTGTCAGTGCCACCGCCGGGGCTATAGGGAATCACCAGCCGGATCGGTCTATCGGGGTATTTTTGCGCGACTGCGATTTCGCAAATCAACGCAAAAGCGATGATGCAAGTGCGACGGGTTAAGCGGCTAATATGGTTCATGTGTGTCCTCAAGGTGAAGTCAAGCAGTATGTATGAAAATCTCGATTGAAGCTTTGACCATTTGAAGATGAAGACCGGCTTTCAATGGGGCTGGCATCGAGACAGAGAACCGCTTTGGCCCTCAATCGGCCTTGATCTTGTATTCCTTTACCAAGCGATCAAACTTGGCTACATCCCTGCGGATCAGTTCGCTAAACTGCTCGGGGGTGGTACTCCAAGGATCGGAACCCCCAGCGATCAACTGCTGTTGGATTTCTGGCATGGCAATGACTTTGACCAAGCTTTCATTGAGCTTCTTAACGATCTCAGGGGCAGTGCCACCCGGGGCAAGGATGCCGTACCAGCTCACAAGTTCGTAGCCAGGCACGCCCGCTTCTTCGATTGTCGGCACGTCCGGCAAGGAGCTGGCGCGCTTCTTGGACGTCACCCCCATGGCGCGCAGTTTGCCACCCTTAACGTGTTCTATCAGGCCGGTCACCGTCGAAGCATACATATCAATCTGGCCGCCGAGCAGGTCGTTGATAGCCGGCGCATCTCCTTTATAGGGCACGTTCATGATCTTGACGTCGGCCATTGCCTTCATTAGTTCAATCGTCATCAATGGCGTGCCGATGCCCGACGAACCAAAGTTGAGCTTGCCCGGATTGGCCTTGGCAAAGTCAAGCAGTTCCTTCAAGTTTTTCGCCGGCAGGCTGGGACGTATCACCAACAGATTCTGGGAAGACACCACCGTCGATATGGGCGCAAAGTCTGTCAGCACGTTGTACGGCAACTTGGAAAAAGCTGGGCCGATGGTCATGTTAGCAGTTCCCATCAACAACGTGTATCCATCCGGAAGCGCCTTTGCCACGTAGTCAAAGCCAATGTTGCCGGATGCGCCAGCTTTGTTCTCAACAACAACAGTCTGCCCCAGCAAAGGGCCGAGCTTGATTGAAATTTGGCGAGCGATCACATCAGTGGCACCGCCCGGGGGGTACGGCACGATAATGCGGATAGGCTTGTTGGGGTACTGGGACTGTGCAAATACCATGGGTGAGATTGCGAACTGCAGGGCAAGCGAGGCTAGAACAAAGATGGATTTCATATCAGGCTCCAGTAGGGACAGGTTGAGATGGAAAGGAAGGGAAAAATTCTGACTCCCGTAACAAACGGCGGGAAATTTTTCCTGATACCGTACGCGGAAGGGATTCGACAAACGCCACGGCACGCGGATACTTGTAAGGGGCAACGACCGTCTTAACATGGACCTGCAACTCCGCTGCAAGCGCCGGGCCCGCCACATGGCCTGGCGCCAGCACAACAAAGGCCTTGACCACTTCACCCCGCTGGGAGTCTGGGCTGGCGGCCACCGCGCATTCGGCAACAGCGGGGTGTAACATCAGCGCGTTTTCAACTTCGGTTGGACCGATGCGGTAGCCCGCTGAACTGATGACGTCGTCGGAGCGGCCCATAAAAAATAGATTGCCCGATGCATCGCGGTAGCCCGCGTCGCCAGTCAAGTGCCAGCGGCCGCGCCGCGGTGAGCTAACGACCTTTCCGTCAACCCAATAGCCTAGCAGCAGCCCAGGGTCTCCCGCATCGAAGACGATTTCACCCTCTTGTCCTACGCCAGCTTCATTTCCAGCTTCGTCGATGATGGCTAGGTGGTTGTTGACCATTGGCTTACCGATCATGCCGTTCAGCGCCGGGCCGTCCGGATCGGTCAAGGTGGCGGTAGGGGTCTCTGTTTGTCCGTAGCCCACCACCAGCGGCGTTCCTGAAAATGCACGCCAGCCTTCGGCAAGTTCCGCCGTCATGGCTTCGCCGGCGGACAGAGTCCAGCGCAGCGCGGGCAGCGGATGGCGGCTGGACTGAGACATGATCTGACGCAGCTCTGTTGCCACTGCTGCGTAGAAGCTTACGCCGAATTTTTCCAAGGTGGCCACACGGTTGGCCACACTCAAAGTATTTTCGACGATCAGTGCGGTGGCGCCATGCATCCAAGGGCCGAAGACAAGGCAACTGCCGGCACGAGTCCAACCGGTGTCACTGCTCGTCCAGATCAAGTCGCCCGCACGCATGCCGAGTTGGTGCCAAGGTTGCCAGCCTCGCACGAACACGCCGCGCGCGGCATGTGCAACGGCCTTTGGCAGGCCGGAAGAGCCTGAAGTGAAATACATCAGGGCGGGCGTTTCAGCCTGCATCGGAGCGAACGAGGGTGCATCGACATTCGCATCGAGCAACGCTTCTAAGTCAGCCCACCCTGCAACCGATGAAGCACCGCTCACGGCACGAAACACAAGAATGTCAGTCACTTCATCAAACAAGTTGACAAAGGCCGCGCCTGAAATTGCACCGCACGCGCCGCACTGCTTGGCCCGGTAGGAAAGTTCCAGCGCCGTGACCTGTGTCACGCAAGGCACGGGGACAACGCCGATGTGCATGCATGCCGTCATGGCGATCTGAAACACAGGCGTGCGCGGAAGGAACAGTATGACGCGGTCACCCTGCTCCAGTCCTGCAGCCAGCATCGCAGCCGCCAAGCGGCCTGAGGCTCGCACCACGTCGGCATAAGTCCAGTGTTCGACACGCCCATCAGCGCGTACGCCAATGCTTGCCAGCGCTCCCGGTGTCAAAATTGCCTGACGCTCGACCACATCCTTCGCAAAGTTGAATTGCACTGGCGCCATGCCGGCCGGAAGCTCCATGAATGTTCCTTGCTATTGAATAACCAACTGCTATGATATACATGTGTTCCACCATTTGGAACAGATATTTTTTAATGCCTTTTTAAAAATCGGAGAAGTTCTTGAAAACCAGGACCGCGGGATCGAACACAAGGCCCCTGCGCATGGAAGGAAGAGTTGCACTGATTGTCGGAGCCGGCACTGGCATCGGTGAAGCCTCGGCCCGGGCTTTCTCTCGCGAAGGATGCAGCGTGGCAGTTGCTGACATACGTGCCGATGCAGCACGCGAAGTCGCGGCCTCCATCGTGGCTGCAGGAGGCAATGCGTTTGGCTTTGCCATTGACGTCACATCAGACGATAGCGTGAGCGACACGATGGCCTGCGTAGTTCAGAAGTTCGGAAAACTAGACACACTTTTTAATTGCGCGGGTGGCTCCCTGCCGCTTGACGCACCGGTGACCGACGTGGACCTGTCTGTCTGGGATCTCACAATGACGCTCGACGTAAGAGGCACCATGCTGGCCTGCCGTCATGCCGTGCCACATATAGTCGCCGCAGGCGGTGGCACCGTGGTCAACATGTCTTCTGGTGCGGCACTTCGAGGGTCAAGCAATGCGCACGTCTATACGGCGGCCAAGGGGGCCATCGTATCGCTCACGCGCGCGCTAGCCGGCACCTATGCAAAGAACAACATCCGCGTGAACGCCATTTGCTCCGGACGTATCAATACCGAGCGCATCCGACAGACTTATGGCATCCCCGGCAAGCCAGGTTCTGCAGTCGATGCCATGAACATCGACCAGCAGATCAAGGCCTACCCTTACTGGTTCGGCGAACCTGATGACATTGCTGCAATCGCTCTGTTCCTGTCAAGCATGGAGTCGCGAATGATCACCGGCGCATCGATCCCTGCCGACGGCGGCCGTTCAGCATACTGAGACACACGATGAACAACGATTCCATACTGTGGTTTGAAGACGTCTGTGAAGGCGACACTTTTCTTTCGCCGGGACGCACAGTGACCGAAGCGGACATCGTCAACTTCGCCGGACTATCGGGCGACTTCCATTCGCTTCACATGGATGCAACCTATGCTGCATCGACGCCGAACGGGCAACGCATTGCGCACGGAATGCTGATCGTGGCCATGAGCGCGGGTCTGGTGGCCAAGCTGCCCTTCATGCGCTTAATCGAACAAGCCACTCTGGGGCTGTCGGGGATAGAATGCCGCTTCCTCAAACCGGTCTTTATAGGCGACACCGTGCAGGTGCGACTGGAAGTCGCACAAAAAACGGCCAGTCGTAAACCCGGCCGTGGCACCGTCGTTGTCCGCCGCGTGATAGTCAACCAAAACGGCGACACCGTCATCGAAGGTAACTGGAAACTCGTACTGAGAATGCGCCCTGACGGGGTCTGAAAGACCAACATGAGAACCATCACGCGAGGCGATGAACGCGCCAGGATCAGGGCCAGCTTCAGCCGTTATTTCACAGCCCTGTACACACCTTTTCGACCCGACGGGGAGATCGACGAACCCGCGCTGCGCCGTAATGTCGAAATCACACTCGACCTGCCTGGCGTTGGTGGCCTGTCACTCAATTCTGTGCATCAGGAGTTCTGGACCCTGACCGGTGACGAGCGCAAGCGCCTAACCGACGTGGTGCTGGAAACTGTCAACGGCCGAAAGCCCGTGATTGTTGGCGTGTCCGATCCGAGCGCTAAGAACGTCGTGGACTTTGCGCGTCATGCGCAGGCAGCCGGTGCATCAGCCATCATGGTCTGGCCGCCCTACTATGGCATCAAGACGGCGCATGGCATCAAGGACTTTTATGAGTATGTAGCGGGCCGAGTGAACATCGGCATGTTCGTCTACAGCACCACCCTGTCCGAACTGGGCTTTTATCTGACGCCTGAAATGGTGGCTTCGCTGCTGGACATCGAAACCCTGTGCGGCGTGCATAGCTCCACTATGAATTTCGCGTCCTATGCATCCATGATGGAAAAAGTGGGCGACCGCATTTGCGTCTCGACTTCTCTGGAAGAGTATTTTCTGTTCGGCAAGCTATGCTTTCCAAAGATTACTCCCGACTTCATGATGGGATCGTCGCGTCCGCTTCTAACGCAAAGCCATGCACTGCCTCGCTGCGGAGAATTTGTTGAAGCCACGCTAGCGGGCGATTTCGCACTTGCAAGCACCAAGCTTCGCCAAATCGTCAACATTGCCGATAAAGTTCAAAGCCGCTTCTTTGCAGCTGGCTACCACCATGTGGCGCTGTTCAAGCAACTTTCGACACACCTGGGACTGGTAGGCGGTCCGGTCAGGCCGCCTATGAGTCCGCCTATGCAGTCGGACCTGGACGAATGTTTGGCCATTATGAAGGAGGCAGGGCTGGGCGTCTGAATCAATTACCCCGGCGAGTCTTAGAAGCGTAACGGGGATGGATCCCTACTTCCTTGAAAAAGCGCTCAGCGCCAGGGTGCAGTGGGGCCGTCAGACCGTCCAGCACAAAGTCCGCATCCAGCCGGTTGTAGATCCCCGATAATTGGGCAAGTTTGTCGCGCTTTTCATAAATGGTTCGCGTGAATTCATAGACTTCTTGTTCGGGCCGGTCGGCTCGGCACACCAGCGCCGTGGGCACGGCTAAGGTTACTGCATCGGATCCCAGCCAGCGCGGAAATGCCGTCTTCGGCAACAAGCCCCTGCGATAGCCTGGATTCAACCTCACCATTGCATCAATCATCTTCTTTTCAAGCGGGAGCAGTTGCGACGCAGTCGATATTTCAAGTTCGCCTAGCAGGGGGTTCGAAAACCCGCTCATCCAAATTAACGCATCGACATTGCCGACTTCAAACTGACGCTTGCCTTCAGGGTAATCAAGGTACAGCACAGCGCCTGACTTACGGCGGGATTTAGCATGCGCCGCAATAGAGGCAGCAGCCAGTATGTCTTCAAAGGCTTCCGCAGAAGAAAAGCCCTGCTCACCCGGAGACACGCGCAACCTCCTAAGGTCGTCTGCATTATGTACATCAATGCCTCCCCGAACGATAACGAAGAAATGCAGTTCAGACAGATGCATCACACAGCGCAGAGCTTCGTGCCGTTTTTTGAAATAGCCACGGCCTTCACGTGCGTCGTGCAAACTAGAGGCCGCGGTCATGGCATAGGCGCCCAGTCCCTTTTGGACATCTTCCATGTTGCGACCGCCGCCACCTAGCGCCGGCGTGATCAACAGCGACGGGCTGTGTTCCCTCAGTAGCGCGCTGATCAGCCCAATCGCATCCTGCCATGTGCCTGCGCTCGCACCACCGAGTAGTTTGGCGCCTAATCGCTTCGAAAGGCGTTGAGCAGTATCTCGCACCAGTTCACCCAGAATTTTTTCCTGCCCTGTTCCCAGTCGGTAGATTGGCACCACAATTCCCAAGCTACCGACCGGCGAGCCGTCTTCATCCTCCACCACGGCCGATATCATCATGGCCGAGCCGACTTCGCCGGCGCGCATCACTGCGTACCCGCTCTCAACCGTTGTACGCAAAGTGTCATTGACGTTGCCCAGCGCTTGGCCATGCAGGCCTTTTAGGACTTTCTTACGGGTTTCAGCCGGCAGCGCGGCCAATATCACCAGACCACAGGCGCTGTCTAACAGCCCCTTGGTGCGTCCAAGCGGCGCGATGTATCGCGATGAGTGGGGCGAGTCGCTTTCCGCAATATAGGCAATGCGATGACCTTCGTCGTCAAAAAGCGCGAGCCAGACGCTTTCACCCGTGCGTTCAGTCAGCTCACGCATCAGCGGCAGTGCGGTCTGGCGCAGGCCATGGCGTTGCATCACTGCTGCAGACAGTCGCGTGAACTCGAAACCAACCTTGTACTTCTGATGGTTCTTGTCAAAACCGACAAAACCCTCTATGCGCAAGCGCGCAAGAAGGCGGTGCACCGTACTGGGCGGCAGGCTGAGCTCTGCCCCCAGTTCCCGCACCCCCCATTCGTCTTGACCGTCCACGAAAGAGCGCAGCGAGGCCAAGGCCTTCGCAACCGAGGCTACAGGTTCGGCAGCAGCAGGTTTTTTTTTCAACATCTCAGTCTAGCTTACCCCAATCTTGGGCGAGCCCTGTTCCAGCTTGCATGCCCATTAGAATATTTATTGACAGAAAATCAGCGGCTGCCAACACCAGACTTGGCGATTGGAGGTACTATCAATCCGAGGATATTTCAAATTTTGTGAGCGCCATGACTACAGACTCCTCTACACCCGAAGCAGCAGCAGGATGCCCCTTCCACACTGTGCCCATGCACAAGTTTCCCCTACCGCGCATTCACCCCATGGATCCGCCGCAGCAATACCGCGAAGCTGAAGTCCAATGTCCGATCCACAAGGTAGAACAATGGAATGGTAAGCAGGCTTGGTTCTTCACGCGCTACGACGACATCCGATCACTCCTGACGAACCCACGCACCAGTGCCGACGCCAGCCACCCTAACTACCCGGCCCAGAACGCGGCCCTTGCGATCGTACGCAAAGATTATCAGGTGTTTGCCCAGATGGACCCACCCGAACACACTTCCGAGCGGCGGCTTGTCGCCGGCGACTTTTCGGTGCAACGAATCGAACTCATGCGGCCCAAAATCCAGGCCCTGGTCGACAGGCGGATTGAGGCCATCTTGTCCAAACCGAAGAAAGCCGACCTGATCGCCGACTTTGCCGGCCCAGTCCCGTGCGGCGTTATCTGCACTTTGCTGGGCGTGCCCGAAACAGATCATTCGCTCATACAAAGCTGGGCTCGGGAAATTTCTTCGCTCAATACCTCGAGTGAAACAGCCGCGGTAATGATCAAAGATTTCTGCGACAACTATCTGACCAACTTGGTGCGCAAGAAAAATGCAGCACCAGAGGACGACCTACTGAGCCGGCTGATCGTCCAACAGATGCGTACCGGCCACATCTCTGAACTCAAGGTAGTAAGTTTGGCACGCCTTTTCCTGACGGCAGGCCACGAATCGTCCAGCGACACCTTAGGACTAGGACTGGCCGCGTTGTTGTACAACCAGGACCAGTTGGCCCTGCTGCGCGACAACCCGGCTCTGATCAAAGGTGCGGTCGAAGAGATCCTGCGTTACACCGACGTCACACATTCCGGCCGACTGCGTACAGCGCGCGAAGACATCGAAATAGGAGGCGTGACCGTACGCAAGGACGATGCGATCATCATGCACCAGCCGACGGCTAATCGCGACCCGGCACTGTTCCCCAACCCTAACCAATTCGACATCTGCCGCCCGCCGCGACCGCACCTGACTTTTGGAACTGGAATCCACAGCTGCATCGGCCAACCACTTGCACGCATGGAGTTGCAGATCGCCATAGGCAGCCTGATTCAGCGCATTCCCACATTGCGACCGACGCAGGCACTGGAGGCGCTGCATTTTCACCACCGGCTTGCAATCTACGGGCTGGAATCCCTGCCGGTCACTTGGTAGCGGGAGCCTGCCCATCCGGTATGGCCAACAGATCCATCTGAGCCAATTCTCCAAAATACAATAGCGTTTTAATTTCCGCTAACAATGATTGCAAGCGTTCAGGTACTCATTCAAGAGTGAGTCCAGCATTAGACTTTTCATGAATATTTAATTGCGTTGTTCATCACTTGTTGAAGCAGCAGACCTTCCATGATGATGACAAGCAACGGGGAATAACTAGAAAGTAATTCAGCAGCGTCATCGTTCTGAATCATTTTGCAGACAATATCGCCTTTAGCTCGAGTAGATGCACCGCGAATGCCACCCTTTAAAATTGCAGCCTCTCCAAACGATTGTCCTTGCGGAATGACGCCAAAAACTTGTTCTGATCCGTTAAGTAGCTCCACCTCACCTTGCTGTAAAAAATACAGATGAGTGGCTTGATCACCCATTTTGAAAATGTACTGGCCATCCGTAAAATTAACCACTTGAAAGTTGCTCAAAATACACCTCGATTTTTTAGGCAGCCCATGAACGCGTTGCGCTGGTCGTCCTCGATATTTTGCTGTCAGACGGGCGTGGTCTAGATTTTTTCGAAGCGCTGAGGCACTCGCCCGCAACAGCGCAAGTCCCTGTGCTGCTACTCTCCACCCAAGAAGAGTTCAAGAGCCGCGTGCAAACGATGGATGCAGGCCCCGTCGTATTCATAGGCAAACCCTACAACCTCGAAGAGGTCGTCAAGCAGGCACAGGCACTCACGCAAGTGAAAGCCTATGGCGAGGCCGCTGTGTATGCCGAGACAGGCCTGAGCGTGCTCGGTGCAAAGCGACTGCTGGCCGTTGATGACAGCATCACGTACCTTCAGGAGCTCGCCAGCCAGCTTCGCGAGGAAGATTATGTTGTGATCATGGCAAGCTCCGGCGAGGAAGCGCTGGCGTATCTCGCGACTGAACCGGTAGACGGTATTTTGCTCGACCTCATCATGCCAGGTCTTTCCGGCCAAGAAGCCTGCAAGCTCATCAAGCAGCGGGCGAAATGGCGCGACATTCCTCTCATCATGCTCACGGCGCACGACGATCGCGATGCCATGATCGAATGCATCAACGCCGGCGCTGACGACTACATTGCCAAGTCCGCCGATTTTGAAGTGCTCAAGGTTCGCTTGCGCGCTCACCTTCGGCGCAAACACTTTGAGGATGAAAACCATCGTTTCCGCGAAAAGCTTGTGCGCAGCGAGACGGAGGCCACCGCACGCATTCAGATTGAAGCTGAGCAATTGAAGCTAGACCAACGTTTGCGTGACCAACAGTTCTACACTCGATCCTTAATCGAGTCCAACATCGATGCTTTGATGACGACCGACCCAGCCGGCATCATCACCGACGTTAACAAGCAAATGGAAGCACTCACCGGCAGCACGCGCGATGAGCTTATTGGTTCGCCTTTCAAAAGTTATTTCACCGACCCAGCGCGCGCCGAAGCGGGCATCAAACTGGTGCTGAGCGACAAGAAGGTGACGGATTACGAACTCACAGCCTGCTCCCGTGATGGCAAGAAAACGCTGGTTTCATACAACGCCACCACCTTTCATGACCGCGATCGCACTTTGCAAGGCGTTTTTGGGGTGGCGCGTGACGTCACCGAACGCAAACGTTTTGAGCTAGCCTTGCAAGAAACCAATGTTGAAATGGAGAGTGCCAAATCTGCAGCAGAAAAGGCCAATTTGGCGAAGTCTGATTTCTTGTCAGGCATGAGCCACGAGTTGAGGTCGCCACTCAATGCCATTTTGGGGTTTGCGCAGTTGATGGACACGGCATCGCCACCGCCCTCAGATCTTCAAAAAGAAAGTATCACCCAAATTCTTCAAGCGGGTTGGCACCTCTTGAAGTTGATCAACGAAATTCTCGATCTCTCCGTGGTGGAGTCTGGCAAAGTGTCTTTGTCACTGGAGCCAGTCGCCTTGTCCGAGGTGCTGCTCGAATGCCAAACCATGATGGAAGCGCAAGCCCAACAACGCGGCATCGTCATGACCTTCCCACAATTTGAGCAGCCCAGTTTCGTTTGGGCAGACCAGACACGGCTCAAGCAAATCGTGATCAACTTATTGTCGAACGCAATCAAATACAACCAAGCCAGCGGCCAAGTCACTGTGGATTACACGGTCATGTCTTCTGATTGCATTCGCATCAGTTTCAAAGACACAGGAGCAGGTCTTGCGCCTGAAAAAATAGCGCAACTGTTTCAGCCCTTCAACCGCTTGGGCCAGGAGACTGGCAGCGTGTCTGGCACCGGCATTGGCCTGGTGGTCACCAAGCAATTGGTTGAACTGATGGGCGGTGTTCTGGGTGTAGACAGCGCAGTGGGTGACGGGAGTGTGTTTTGGGTTGAATTGCAAAGCACGCCCGCGCCTGAACTCAAGGTCATAGTGCCAGAGCAGGCAGCGCCCAAACTTCCCACTAGACCGATTGACGATCCTCAGAAAATTCTTTTGTACATTGAAGACAACCCGGCCAACATGAGGTTGGTCGAACGCTTGATCGATCGGCGGACAGATATCAAACTGCTCAAGGCGGTAGACGGCTTGCAGGGCATAGCGCTTGCTAGAGCGTCATTGCCAGACGTGATTTTGATGGACATCAACTTGCCGGGCATCAGTGGCATCGATGCGTTGAAGGTACTGCGGGAAGACGCAGCCACTGCTCATATTCCTGTGGTGGCCATCAGCGCCAATGCCATGTCAAGAGACATCGAAGTGGGTCGGCAATTGGGGTTTTTCCGTTATCTGACCAAGCCCATTGTGGTGGAAGAATTCATGACCACCTTGGACCTGGCACTCCGACTGAACAACGCATGATTCCCATCTCCGCCATCCTGAAGGCCAAGCTGCTCATCGTAGACGATCAAGCCGCCAACGTGCTATTGCTTGAGCGCTTGCTGCGCAGCGCGGGCTATTCCGAAATCTCCTCCACACAAAATCCGACGGAGGTAATGGATCTGCATCGACAAAACAGATACGACCTGATCCTTTTGGATTTGAAAATGCCAGTGATGGACGGCTTTCAAGTGATGGAAGGTCTCAAAGGGATAGAGACTGATGGCACCCTGCCCGTTCTGGTCATCACCGCCCAGCCCAATGAAAAACTGCGGGCATTGAAGTTTGGTGCCTTGGACTTTTTAAGCAAACCTTTCGACATTGCCGAGGTTTTGGCACGGGTGCAAAACCTGCTACAAGTGCGCTTGTTGAATTTGGAAACTCAAAAACTTTACGAGCAAGTTCTGATTGAGCAAGATCTTTCCGAGATGCTGCTGCACAACGTGTTTCCGCAAGCCATTGCAGAGCGCCTAAAAGGGCGATCCAAACTCACTGCCGATCACCTCTGCCAGGCCGTTGTGGACAGCTACGCCAATGTGACTGTTTTGTTTGCGGACATTGTGGGTTTTACAGCCTTTTCACAAGTCGTTAGTCCCGAGGTCATGGTCAGCGTGTTGAATGACATCTTCACGCGGTTTGATCACATTGCGGAGCATCGTGGCCTTGAAAAGATCAAAACGATTGGCGACTGTTATATGGCGGCGGCAGGTTTGCCAGTGGTGGTACCTGACCATGCTGATCGCGCTGCTCACATGGCGCTGGACATGCTGGCCGCCATTCAGGACTTCAATGAAAGCTGTCAGCATCCACTGAACATCCGAATTGGTATTAGCTCGGGCGCAGCGGTAGCAGGTGTCATTGGCAAGAGCAAATTTTTGTATGACATTTGGGGCGACGTGGTGAATACCGCCAGCCGCATGGAGTCACATGGCACTGCGGGCCGGATCCATATGAGCGACGCTACTCGCCAAGCCTTGAAGCAGCCTTTCTTCTATGAGCATTGCGGTGTCATTGAAGTTAGAGACAAGGGCGAGATGAGTACTTGGTTCTTGAACAACTGCGCGCCCAGCTGATCGGTTAAATTGGACTAAGCTCGGCCACTGACCGTCGGGTCGCGCTCAGTGCCTGCCACAACACCGCCATCATGCAGCCGCCCTATTGCGGCACCATCAAGGCCGAGCACTTCACTGAGCACTTCGTCCGTATGGGTGCCAAGCAGGGGTGCTGCAGGGGTTGCCTTACGCTGCTGCTGCGCCACTCTGACTGCCGCCCCAGCGGCCAGGTGAGCCCCGACTCCAGGCGTGACAGCTTGTTCAAAAATGGGATTTGCAAGACTGACGCGAGCATCTGATTCAAGCAATTGAGTGACCTTGCTGTATCGACCCCAGCACACTTTGAAGTGTTCTAGTTGTTCTTGTGCCTGCGCAAGTGTGCGCGCTTCAAACCAAGGATCGATCAGAGCCGCAATGGCATTACGGGCTTCAAAGCGCTGCGCTTCATCTCTGAAATCCAAACCAGTTTGTTGTTCCAACAGTGTGATCTCAGGCCCAATGCCACAAGCTTGAACCAAGGCCTTCCATTGATTCAAAGAAATGGCTGCCACCATGATGCGTCCGCCATCCGAAGTACCGAAGTCGCGTCCAAATGCGCCGTAGATGTGATTGCCCAAGGACTCTCGATCTTGCCCGAGTAATTGCGCTTGCGGCAGCATTCCCAAATGAGAAAGCATGCTGAAAGCCACATCAGACAAAGCGAGTTGGAGTTGCGCGCCCTCACCACTGTGCTGGCGATGCTGAACAGCAGCCAAGATCGAAAAAGCTGCTTGGTATGCGCAAGCAATGTCCCATGATGGCATCACATGGTTAACTGGATGTGTGGGGGAGCCCCCCCCCGTCATGGATGGGAAACCTGTAGCGCAATTGACGGTGTAGTCAACGGCGGTCGATCCGTCGCCATTGCCTTGTATGGTGCAGCTGATCATATCGGGGCGCTTAGCGCACAGCACATCGTGGGCAAGCCAAGGCGTTCCGATATTCGTCAGTAGCACGCCTGCGTTACTTCCAGGCGCGGTGGCCAAGGCTTGCACCAATTCTTGCCCCTGTGGTTTGCGCAGATCGATGGCCACAGAGCGCTTACCTTTATTCAGGGATGTCCAGTAAAGACTTCGCCCGCCTGGCATTCGGGGCATGCGCGCGTAATCAATACCCCCCCCAATCATGTCAACGCGAATCACGTCTGCTCCAAACTGCGACAGCGCTAATCCAGCCAATGGTGCAGCAACAAAGGCTGAACTTTCAATCACGCGCAAGTTGCCAAGAAAAGAATAAGTCATGGTGTTTAATTTTTGCGCTGAGAAAAACTGCGATCGAATACGGATTCAGCGATTCGGTTCTTTAAAATTTCAATCGAGCCGCCTGCAATCATCCAACCGCGGCAGCGGCGAACGCAGTACTCGACCAGCGATTCCCGACTATACCCGAGTCCGCCTAGAACCTGCAGGGCTTCGTTGGCAATCTCAAAGCCTGCCTGATTGCAAAACGCTTTGGCAATTGCGGTTTCTTCGGCCGAGGGGAATCCTCCATCTGCACTGCACGCTGCGCGATAAAGCAGGAGTTGCCCTGCATCCAGTTTGACTTTCATCTCAGCAAATTTCCACTGCAAACCTTGAAATTCGCAAAGCAGACGCCCAAATTGTTTTCGCTGTAAGGCCCACTCGCGCGCCTCTTCATAGGCATACCGCCCCAGGGCAAGCGAGCGCGAGGTATTGCCAATGCGCTCTACATTAAAGCCAGCAATCTGCTTTTTAAAACCGCCTTCTTTGAGCACCACCATCTCTGGCGGGACATACACATTGTCAAAATAAATTTGCGCCCATTCTTCCCCAGACATGAAAGATGAATGCTGCCCCATTCGCATGCCCGGTGCTTTCGTATCAATCAGCACCGAACCGATCCCACCTACACCGGGCCCAAAACGCACATAGGCCAAAATCACATCGGCATAGGGTGCGTGGGAGGTAAAAACTTTGCTGCCATTGATGCGATAGCCCTCACCATCTGGCGTTGCACTGGTTGTTAAATCAGTCACAGCAGAGCCTGCCTCGGGTTCGGTCATTCCAACAGAGATCACCCCTTCCCCCGATAAAATACGACTCAAGTAACGCTCCTTTTGCAAGGGTGTGCCAAACTCCGCAAGCACTCGCGCCGCACCGAAATTACCGGCTTGCACAACATCTGCACTCCTTGGGCAAACTGAAGCCACTGTTTCAATTGCAATCACAGCGTCCATCAAAGTGCCGCCTTGGCCGCCATCTGATTCTTTCATGGTGATGCCCAAAAGCCCTTGGGCAGCTAGCAGTTTGCTTACCTCCCACGGATAGGCTACGTTGTGCGCACGCTCCAGTGCACCTGCTTTCAAGTGATGCATGGCAAAGCGACGCACAGCGTCACGAAACTCTTGTTGTTCGGGTGTCAGGTGAAAGTTCATACCATGTCCATCCAATGTATTTTCAGTTATTGTCTAATATCACCACACCGTCAAGCGCGAGCACGCCATTGGCTTGAACGAGCAGCGGATTGATCTCGGCTTCGGCAACCACTGCACCATGCAGCAAAGCCAAATTTGAAACTGCCACCACGACCTGCGCCAGTGACTGAACGTCGCCGCGGGGAAGGCCCCGGTAACCACGAATCAGTGCCAGGCCTTTGATGTGATTGAGCATCTCAAGCGCTTGGGCATGGTCTACAGGCGCACAGCGAACATAAGTGTCGCGGTAAATTTCGGCCAAACGCCCTCCCATTCCCACCATCACCACGGGGCCGATGAGTTCGTCTCGTTTGTAGCCAACGATCACCTCTGCCAGTCCTTGCGCCATGGATTGAACCAAAACACCTTCAATAGTGGCATTTGGACACGACGCATGAACGGCAGATAACATCTGAGGGACTGCAACACCGTATGCACTTGAATTGGCCACAGACAGAACCACACCACCTACTTCGGTCTTGTGCAATATATCTGCCGACAACACCTTGATGGCAACAGGGTAAGAAATGTCATGCGAAAAGTCAGGTGCTTTTGCAATCACTCTGGCCACAGTAGGCACACCCAGCACATCAAACAACTGCATAGACTGCGCCTCATCTAAACTGCCAGTTACAGGCAAATTTTCAGGCCATGGAAGTTTTGTTGCAAAGCTATTTGGCTGCGGGGGGCGCCATGAAAAATAAGCATTCAACGCATCAGCACACCCCTCTGGCGTTCGAAAGGCGGCTATCCCTGCTTGCGCCAACATTTCAAGTGAGGCCTGTGCATGCGGCGCAAGAAAAACAGCCAAGGGCTTAGCCCGGTTTTGAATGCCAACAATCGGTTTAACTGCCAATGCTGGATGAAATTGGGCGGACGAGCCCACCACTGCGAGCACAGCGTCACAACCAGGATGCAAGATGAGCGCTTCCAGCACCGCACGGTATTTATCACTGGTGGCAGCAAGCGTTAGATCAATCAATGGTGCTGCCTTGATGGGGATACCTTGTGCGCCCAACTGGGCGATCAGGTCTGCATCAGGCGTGAATGTCTGCATGCCTAAGGTGCCAAGTCGATCAACCACACTGGCAGCTCCGCCGCCTGTGGTCGTGACAACGGCAATACATGGGGGGCGAGTCTGCAGCGCCATTGGCGCTCGATCTATCAGCAAAGGCACAATTTCAATCAGCGTCTCGAGCATGTCCACCCGCACGATGCCACAGCGCTGGAAATAGGCATCCACAGCCGCATCGCTGCCAGCCAATGCACCCGTATGCGAGCGCGCCAATACCTCCCCTAAGTGAGATCGGCCCAACTTGTAAGCGACAACAGGTTTTCCAGCTGCAAAGGCGCGGTCAGAAGCGCGAGCCAGACTTGCTGCATCGCGAATAGTTTCAAGAAATAAAAGAATTACCTTTGTCTCAGGATCATCCACCAGAAGGTCGACAAGTTCGCCCACACCCAGGTCTGCTTCGTTGCCAACAGAGAGCAATTTGGCAAAACCCAGTCCCCTGGCAGCACCACGCGAAAGCAGTGTACCGATGATGGTGCCGCTTTGTGAAATGACACTGGCACCCCCACGGGGCAAGCTCTCCATCTCGAGTACCGCATTGACTGAAAGTGCAGCGCCATTTGAGACATTGACCAAGCCAATTGAATTGGGCCCCAGAATTCGCACTCCCAGTTTTCGTGCGCAGTCAATCAAGCGATGCTCTAGTTCTTGACCCTGCTCTCCGGCTTCCGCAAAGCCATCGCTGTACACAGTCGCCACTGGCACACCTCGAGCAGCGCACTGCTCGATCGCTGATTGAACTTTAGCGGCGGGAAGCATGATGAATGCGTGATCAATGCCTCCGGGAACCTCCAGCAAACTCGGGTAAGCACGCTCACCCAAGACCTCTTCGCGTAAAGGATTGATGGGAATAATTTGCCCTGAATAGCCGTGCTTGCGCATGAAACGTTGAGGCCTGGCAGTGTTCTTAGAAGCGTCTGCCGAAGCTCCAATCAAGGCAACAGAGCGAGGCGCAAACAAGGCTTGAGCAAGTTTTTTCCGGGTTTCAACGCTGGATACGCTGTCAGATGTGTTGATTATCTTGTTGGTCATGGCAGGAAGGTCAGAAGGCACTGAAAATGGCTTTATTTTTTTGAAATAATTTTTTGAAAATCATCCGCGCCTGAACGCAAGAATGCATTGGCGTGCTCATAGAGAAGGCGGAAACCTGCATCGGCGTATTCTTTGGCAATGGTTTTATTCACAGCAGTTCCCGCATAAAAACCTCTTGAAATAATCATTTGAGCAGCCTCAAAAACGTGTTTCTTCACTTCTGAATTGAATTTTTGACCTGGCATTCCAAGCGATTTAGCCAGATCGGATGGGCCAATAAAAAAGACATCAACACCTTGAATCGATAAAATTTCAGGCAAATTTTCAAGGGCACGTTTAGATTCAATCATCACGATTTTGGTGACCAAATCAAAATCATTCGATCGTGCATTCTTGACGGCATCTACAAACTTTTGCGCCTGCTCCGCTGTTTCAATGAGTGGCACCATGATGCCAGTTGCCCCTGCATCCAAATACCTTGTAACCAGCCAATCCTCATTGGATTCAGGACGGACAATTGAATCAATACCGTGAACACGCGCTGCACGGCACATCTCCTGCACCCTTTCCGGACTGGCCATGCCATGCTCACAATCAATAAAAATTGCGTCACACCCCAACCCCGCAATGAAATCAGTCAAGGAGGGCGATGGATGATCTGGGTTGATCATCAAAGCGACTTCGCCTTGCGATAGTTTCTTTTTCAAAGACACTGAAATACTCCTTTGGGTGTTTTAAAAAAAGAAGCCTAACTTGAATGGTTGAGCCATTCTTCATGTTAAGCATGTCGAATATCTGCAATGAATTTTTTCGCGCGTTTGTGTTGTGGCTGCGTGAAAAAATTTTCAGGCGTGGCGCGTTCGAGCACTACGCCTTCATCGAGAAATAAAATGCGATCAGCAACCTCTCGCGCAAAGCCCATCTCATGTGTTACGCAAATCATTGTCATTCCTTCATGCGCAAGTTGCTTCATCACTTGAAGAACTTCAGTGACCATCTCCGGATCGAGTGAGCTTGTTGGCTCATCAAAAAGCATCACTGGCGGATTCATCGCAAGGGCTCGCGCAATGGCGACTCGCTGCTGCTGCCCCCCGGAGAGTTGTGCGGGAAAGGCCTCTGCTTTATTTGCCAGTCCAACCTTTTCTAGCAAAAGAATGGCATGTTCTTTGGCCTCGATCTTTGAAACATGGTGGACATCCATGGGGGCCAGCATGATGTTGCGCAGAACACTTAAATGAGGGAAAAGATTGAACTGCTGAAAAACAAATCCAATTTCGCTTCGCAATCGGTTGACATTCACGCTTTTATCATGAATGTCGATGCCGTTCACTGTAATGCGACCAGCATTGATGGGCTCTAGCCGATTGATCGTACGTATCAATGTTGATTTTCCAGATCCGGATGGACCACAAATTACGACAACCTCACCTTTGCCTACAGTTTCATTGATCTGATTTAGTGCTTGGTAATTCCCATACCATTTATCAACGTTTTCAAAAGAAATCATTTATATGCTCCTAGTCGAAATTTGACGGTGAATTTTGATTCGTTTTTCAATTTGAAAAATCAATAAACCAAGCGACCAGCAGAGAAGAAAATAAATCAGTGCCAAGAGAAAATAAACTTCAAATGGGCGTATCAATAGTTGCGAATTCACTTGGTACGCCGAGTAAGTAAGCTCGTTAACGCTGATGATGTAACCTAAGGAAGTGTTCTTAATGAGGTTGATAAATTGATTCAAGATGCTGGGTATCATCTGGTACAGGGCTTGAGGCAAGATAATTCGATGCAATGTTTTGAAATAACTCATGCCAAGCGACCTGGCAGCTTCTACTTGACCCTTAGGAATTGACTCAACACCAGCACGGACGACTTCACCCATGAAGGCAATTTCATAAACAACCAGTGCGCATATCACTGTCGCGATACCAGAAATGGTTCGCCCTAATACCAGGGGAATGATAAAGTAAGCCCAAAAAATAATTAACAAAGCTGGTAAGCCGCGAATGGCATGAACCAAAGCAGACACTGGGTAATAAATCACCTTTATCTGACTGGTCCTCGCAACACCGACCAAAATAGCAATTGGAAATGAGCATAAAAGCCCGGAAATTGCTATAAATAATGTGAGTGCCAAACCTCCAATCGGGCCATCTGGGAATTGGCCAACAAGCAATAAGATGCCATAGTCTTGTAGTATTTGTAGCATTTCAATCTACCCCTGTAGATCTTAGGTAGCGGCTCAATGCTGTGCCAATAGCAATCAAGAAGAATGAGCAACTCCAGTAAAAAATTGAAGCAATTGCAAATGCCTCAAAAGTTTTAAAGTTTTCATTTTCTATCTGATGACTTGTATAAGTCATTTCAGCAACACCAATGATCATTGCAAGACTGGTTGACTTCAGCAAACCTAGGGTTTGATTCACAAGCGGTGGCACAGCAATTCTGACTGCTTGCGGCAAAATTATTTTGCGCATGGAAGAAAGATAAGTTAAACCAAGAGCTCGTGCGGCCTCGAATTGAGCAGTCGGCAATGATCGTATGCCGCTGCGGATATCCTCAGACATATATGCTGCAGCGTTCAATGACAATGCAATGCAGCCATAAATGAACTCACTCCCATTTGCATTGATCCATGATTGCGAATCTTGTGGCAGCAACTGTGGAATCCCAAAATACCAGACAAATAACTGAACCAACCCAGGGACATTTCTGTGATATCCAACAAAAATGAACATCAAAGCTTGAAAAAGCTTAACTCCGCATGAACGCAAGGCAGCAATCACAAGTGACAACAGGAAAGCAATGACCCATGACACCGAGAACAGCAAAATGGTTTTTAATGCTCCTGCTATGAGCCACCCCGCGTATTTCCCTTGAAGCAAGGATGCAAAGTCAAGAGATATCATGACTTTGTTGCGCTTCTCAGGATGAAAGAATTGCTCATTGAAGTTGTGAAATTGGCGTCAGTTTCTTTTCGCGCACGATATGAAATTTTGTAGTCGGTCCATACCATTTGGTCCACATGGCGTCCAGCCCACCAGAGGTCTCCAGGGTTTGAAGTGCGCCATTGACTGCGGCAAGCAGTTCAGGCTCACCTTTCTTTAAAGCTAAACCTGTCGCTTCCCATGCCAATGGCTCCTCAAGAAGCTTGAACTTTCCACCTGTCTCACTGACAAAACGCTGAGCGCTGGCAAGACCCATGGCAAGAGCTTGAACTTTTCCCTGCTGCAATGCCAGAAATGCTGTTGGACCGTCTTTGAATGTGAGAATTTCTGCTGTTGGAATAATTCGCCGAGCATTCATTTCACCAGTTGAGCCAATATTTGCACTGATTTTTTTGCCGGCCAAATCAGAAAATTTGGTGATGCCAGAATCACTTGCAACCATGATTTTCAATGGGAGTTGGTAATGCGCAGCCGTGTAGGCAACTTGCTCTGCTCGCTCTTTTGTGTAACCCATCGCGGCTGCTACCAAGTCAACTCGACCTAGTGCCAGTTCAGGGATACGCGCATCCACCATGATTGCCCTGTGGTCTAGTTGCACACCAATATGTTTGGCAATAGCAGCGCAAGTATCAACATCAAAGCCAACATATTTACGAGTTCCAGGGTCCTGGTAAGCCAAAGGAACAGAACTCGACAGGGTGGCACAAATTAACGAACCGCGTGTTTTAATTTCTTGTAGACGATCTGCATGAGCCGCCCCAAAAGTCATAAAAAATGCGAAAAAACTTAGAGAGAAAATAAATTTGAAACTGGTGAATTTTGAACTCATTTGACATACCTCGGATAGGTTGAAGAATTAAATTGAAATAGAAAAATATTTTTTCCATTATTTCCTTATGGGCTAAATACAACCAAACGCTCTTCCGTCATTTCTTTAATTGCATACGATGGGCCTTCCTTTCCAAAACCACTGTCCTTTACCCCCCCAAATGGCATGACATCAGACCGCGCACTCGAAGTCTCATTAATGTAGACTGTGCCAAAGCGTAAGGTTCGCGCAGCCTGCAATGCGCGATCAATGTCCTGTGTAAAAATTCCTGCTGAAAGTCCGAAGGGTGTACTATTTGCACTGAGCATTGCTTCGTTCAGATGACTGAATGGGCGCAAGACGAGTAAAGGCGCAAAGGCCTCCTTGCTCCAAATCTGTGCTTCCTCAGGCACGGCTTCAATCACCATCGGCGAGATAACAGAGCGCTTTCTTTCTCCTCCGCAAACCACCTGTGCACCTGACATTCGGGCCTCATTGGTCCAATTTTCAACACGGACTGCAGCATGTTCAGAAATTAGTGGTCCTATGTTCGTTAGCGGATCTCGCGGATCACCGGCACGCAGGTTCGATGCGGCGTGAACCAGTCGCTCTTTGACTTGTGAAATAATTTTCTGGTCAACATAAAGTCGCTGCACAGAAGTGCAAACTTGCCCTGCTTTTCGGAAAGCAGCAGCTCCTATTTTTTCAATCGCCTTATCTAAATTTGCGTCCGCACAAACAATCGTGCTAGCGATACTTCCCAACTCCATCTGTGTTCGGCGAAGTCCGGCAGCATGTTGAATAACTCTTCCAACTGGCGTACTCCCAGTAAAAGTATAAAAAGAAATGTCTTGCTCCTGCAACAACCAAGAACCCACGGTTTCCCCAGCACCTTGAACAACTGAGATGAATTCAGGTGGCATTCCTGCTTCTAACAAAATCTCTGCAAGGAACGCTCCAGAGAGGGGTGTTAATGCAGATGGCTTTAGGATGACCGAATTTCCCGCTGCAAAAGCCGGAGCAATCTTGTGAACAACGGTATTCAATGGTGAGTTAAAAGGCGTAATAGCGCAAACCACCCCAATCGGAAGGCGCATGGTGAAGCCAATTCGATTGTGTGCACCAGGACTTCCGGCAAAAGGGACCATCTGACCCGTCAATCGGGTTGCCTCCTCGGCCGAAAGGTTGAGAGTAATGACAGCACGGTCGACCTCTAAACTGGCATCTGACAAAATAAAACCAGCCTCTGCGATGATAATCTCTATGAAGCGTTGGCGCTTGGCTTGCACAAGCTCAGCAGCCCTTCTGAGCACCTTCGCCCTTTCAAATGGGGTCAATCCAGTCCCATCAGCACCTCTGCGAGCCACCCTGACTGCTTGCGCTACCTGTTCACGACTGGCTTCGGAAATTTGGGCAATTTGATGACCAGTGAATTTATCCTCGACTTTGAAAAATTTCTCACTCGAAAGCCATTTACCGTCAATCAACGATCCCATTGGTGCCAGGTCCAGTGAAGATGTTTGCATGCAGTTCTACTCCTTCTTCAATCCAAGTTTAGGAACAAGACGTTCCATCTCTTTATAAGACCCAATGACCGATTGAGAGAAGTCAGCATGCCCCATATACGATGATGTCCCATTGAGTATGCCGACCAATTTTGGGAAGCCTGGCGAGCGCACCATGTCAGAGGCCGCCATTTCCCATTGGCGAATGGCTTCACTGGGAATCCCCGCAGGACCTGCAAGCCCATAAAAAACAGGCAGGGAAACTGGAAACCCAAGCTCTTTGTATGTGGGTACGTCGGGGTACCCCGGTATCTTGTCCATGCCGCTCTCTGCAAGCAGTCTGATTGTTCCGGCCTCAGCGAAGGACTTGAACCAGTCAGTCACTACAACCTGGATCTGCCCAGCCAACAATCCGTTAACAGGATCTGGGCCACCTTTATAAGGTACGTAAGTGGCTTCAATTCCAGCCGCGCGAAAAGCTGCTTCCGTCGCTATATGCGTGGTTCCATTAGTGGCTGAGGTTGACCAAAAAAGTTTTGTCGGGTTTGCCTTGGCCCAAGCCAGTAATTCCTGAACAGTTTTGAATGGTGAATCAGATTTCACAAACATGGGTTGCGCACTGACTAGAAATTTAAATAGATATGTAAAGTCTTTAGCGGGGTCGTAACTGACCTTTTGGAAGTTTGGCGCAACAGTGAAGGGGCCAGGACTGGCCAGAGCAACTGTATATCCGTCAGGCTTGGCTCGTGCGAGGTAGCTCGCCGCAATCGTTCCGCCTGCGCCAGGCTTATTTTCAACAACAACTTGAACCTTCCATCTTTCACGCAAAAAATCGGCGATCCATCGACCCGCCAAATCTCCGCCTCCACCCGGTGCAAAACCCACAACAACTGTGACTTGCCGTGATGGGAATACCTCGATTCCTTGCGCCAGTGCCGTTTTCATCAAGAAGATAGCGCACACGAATGAGATTAATTTAAGGTAATGTTTAACCATTGAAATTTTCCCTGAAGTTAAATATAAAGAAACAATTTTCTGAAACTCCCAAACCGACAATCTAGCCTCTACAAAACTCCCAATAAGTTGTTGATGAGGCCTCTGCTCTCATCCACGCATCGCTTTAAGTTGTTGCGAGTACCCAGAAGGATCAATCAAAACATCGATCAAACAGGGTTTTTTATTTTCTAAAGAAATATTCAACGCGGCCTTGAACTCATCTTCGGTCTTGACTTTGATGCCCACACCTCCAAGTTGTTCCATGATTCCTGCGAAATTATGTGGCTCCCATCGCACCCCTATAGGCTCAAAATGACGGCTTTGTTGCTTGATATCTATGAGTGAAAGTGCGCTGTCATTGAATACGATGATCACAACTCGCGCATTCAACTCAATCGCTGTACAGAGTTCACCCAAGCACATCATGAGTCCGCCGTCGCCAATAAAGCAAATTACCGGCTGCGACAAATCATCAAGGCTCGCTCCAATTGCTGCAGGTAAGGCAAATGCCATCGAGCCCAAACCATTTGAGATCAAGGTGTCTCCAGCCTGATGGCTAGGGAAAAATGCAGCAGCAGAAAACATATGTGCCCCAGCATCAACCGCCATCCGTGGCTTTAAACCACGGATGGCGCAAGCTTGTGCGGTCTGCTGAACTACGAAATCAGGTGCGAGACCTTGACTGCCCTTGCGATACGACAGACGATCTCGTGCATCGTCTCGCATGACCTTCATTTCGTCTTGTGTCCATGAATTTGAAAACTGTCTTAAGGAAGTTTCAATAGACAGCAAGATTTCACTAATTGGGCCAATCATTGAAATTTCAGGATTTACATAATGCTTCGGATGCTCCGATGCGGCTATCTCTATGGCTGGCTTCCCATAGGGCCAAGCTTGTGCAACCAATTCAACCGGGTCTAATCCAATCATGATCATCAAATCAGATTGGGCAATGCATTCGGCTTCTTGAGAACCGCCCGTAAATAAACAAACCACTTGTGAGTCTTGGTCAGGAACAACACCCTTGGCTTTATAGGTTGGAAGTACGGGGCAACCAAGCATTTCAATAAATTTTCGAACAGCTGTCGAATGCTGCCGAGCCTCTAATCCAAGCACCACAACAGGTTTGCGTGAAGCAATGATTCGATCACTTATTTTTTTGAGAGTCGACAAGTCAATGACTTGCGTTTTTTTATGAACAGCGATCAGTTGTGATGATTTCTCATCCGGCAATTTGTTGACAATTCTTTGTGCAACTTCGCTAGTTAGTTCAATATGAACCGGCCCAAATGGCGGCGTACAAGCAAGTTCGATCAAACCCGCAATCTCTTGAATCACGTCAGATCCGACAAGTCGACTATGGCCTTTAACCAAGGGGGTGAGTACGGCACGCTGGTCATACACTTGATGTGTCACAAAGCTCAACTGTTTTGGAGCCATTCCTTCGGTGATAACAAGCACGGGAGCACGATCAAGCGATGCATATGCGACCCCATTGACGCCATTTGCTAATCCTGGCCCCTTCGTCATGAGTGCTACGCCGATTACACCGGAAGTCTCTGCAACAGCACCCGCCATCATCACTGCAGCACTTTCTGTTTTAGTCAAAATAAAGTCTATGCCCTGCTGAGCAGTTGCATCGATTACATCCAAGCAAGAACGACCGCCAGGCAAACCAAATATGCGCTTTACCCCAGCCAACGCAATCGCCTGTGCCAAGGCTTGTGCGACAGTGATGTTTTTATCCATGAAGCTGACCCGTTGTTTGTTGATGACTGCAATTAATTCACTGAGTTTTTCAACATTTCCTTATTCACACACCCAACTTAGCCGTCATTCTGTCGATGCGGTCAAATCCTTCGCGCAATATTTTCTCAGATGTTGCAAATGAAATTCTGAAGTGTTGGGATGCTGATTTTCCGTAAGCGTCTCCCGCACTCACAATGACACCCTCCTCGTTGAGAAGCCTCTCAGCAAAACTTTTGCCTGTCCCCCATGACTCTGGTATCCGGGGGAAAGCGTAGAAGGTACCTTGCGGGGGGTCCATGCTCACACCAGGCAGGCCGCTAATTCGCTCAATGACAAGATTTCGCCGTCCCAAATAGGCTTTGCGCATTCTCTCAACATCATCCCATGCACCTCTGAGGGTGGCGACAGCTGCATATTGCACAAAGCTTGTAGGGCACCGAACACTATAGTGATTGATTCGGGCTATTACCTGGGCAACTTCTGGGGGTGCAATGCAGTAACCCAACCGCCAACCTGTCATGGCAAAGCTTTTCGAAAGACTGCTCACAACGACGCATCGTGCAGCCACTTCAGGCGAAAGGCTTGCAATTGAGATATGTTTTGCGCTATCAAAGACCAGTTCACTGTAGACCTCATCTGAGATGATCCATAAATTATTTTCCAACGCGATTTCTGCTACCGCATGCAATTCATTGATCGCAAGGACCCGACCCGTTGGATTGTTTGGAGAGTTAATCACCAAAGCACGTGTCAGGGGTGTTATCTGAGCACGTAAAGCCTCTGGATCAACAACGAATTTAGCACCAACAGCCGTACCCGGAACGGAAACAGGCACTGCACCAGTCAATTGGACAATGTTTCGATAAGGGCCCCAAAAAGGTTCCGGCAAGAGCACTTGATCACCTGCATCAAGCAATGTGCGCGCAGCAATGGTCAAGGCACCATAGGAACCAGCTGTCACAACCACATTTTCTTGATTGACTGGATAACTGTGGCGCCTAGTAACCATCTCTGCAATTTCTTGACGCAGTTCTGGTAAGCCACGAGGGTCTATGTAGTTACCCTGACCAGATTTAATAGACTCGATAGCTGCTTCTACTGCACAGGCAGGCGCTTGAAAATTGGGTTCCCCAACACCAAAATCGACAATGCTAATTCCTTTAGCCTCGAGCAAGTCAGCTTTGCGCCGATTTTCAACGATGGCTGAACCTGTCAATTGCTCAGCAATGCGTGAAATTTTAGGTTTCATGAACGAGTCTCCAAAGTTTTTTATCTTGCACTTTTAAGATGATCAGTTGACCGCTGGGCGAACTTGCTTGGCGTCAAGTGCAGTGAGTCTATAGATAGCTGGCAGGTCTAAATCCCAGACTGCCGCATGAATGGAAGCTGCTGTTTCATGACCTACTAATGGATCACAAATTGAATAAAACTTTGCCACAAGGGCAGCGTCATCCAGAGGGTTATCTGGTTCACCGTAGGGTTGCCGTTGCGTGTAATCCATCTGTCGGCCATCTTTGAATGTCATGATGACGCGCGCGGGTCTCTGTCTGGGATAGGGCTGATTCATTGCATCTGTCACCACGACTTCAACAATTGGAACAATGCGTGCGATCTCTGCAAGAGCACGACTCGAAGCACCAAATGCAGTTAAACCAATCTCTTCAAATAAAATTGCTACTGCAGTTGCATAAGGAATTGACATCTGCGCATCAAGAAAGCTGCTGTAATGGGTGTGGCAATGACGTGCTGCCACATGGTTTGTCTCAATCCGAACATGCTCAACGCTTTCGGGCAAAAAGCCAGGCATCCTTTTCAGCGCCAAAATAGCATCGATCGGGGCGTGGAGATGGCGGCAACATGGGTAAGGTTTTACATAGGTGTTGAGAATTTGAAAGTCTTCTCCAAGCCCATCCAAAACACTCTCGAGTTTGGCGTCATCACCCGCATACGCTTTGAAGTAACCATTCTCGCCTTCAATGCCAGTCGAAGGCCCATCTACGCCTCTTTTTGCAAACTCAGCCACCAAAACACCATCGCGAGCGCATTTGCCTGGGTGCAGACGCTTAACTTCAGAGCCAGCGCCGAGGAACTCAAAAAGCCCACTTGAAAACGAACCCGCCATGCCCAGCGCCCACGTCATGTGCTGCGTATCAAGTCCAAGCAAATGTCCCACCCCTGCAGCACATCCAAAGACGCCATTTATGCCAGTATTATGAAAACCATTTTTCCAAGTTGATGGGTGCCCTGCACGAGCCAGTCGACAACTTATCTCGTAGGCGATCACACCCGAAACGATGACTGATTCTGAGTTTGCCCTGTAAGCCTCTGCAACTGCCATGACAGCAGGCAGACAGGCTACAGCGGGGTGGTAAGAGCCAGGTGTATAGCCATCATCTAACTCGAGGCCATGGCCAGCAGTACCATTGATGAAAGCCGCGGTATGAGGCGAGAAACGAGCTGAAGTACCGACCACTCCTGCTGAATTTCCCACTTCTGTTTCTGAGAAATAGCTCTGAACTGCTCGGCTTGTAGGAGTTGTCGATCCGGCGAGTACAGCACAGTAATAATCAAGAAGTGAGCGTCGAAATTGATGCACGACTGACTCAGGAAGATCCTGATACCTCAGACTTGTAGCCCAGCGAGCCAATTCAAGAGTCACCTCTGGTTTGCCGCCTTCTTTTTTATCATTCATCGTGGACTGATTTATTCTAGTGCTCACTGTCCGTCTCCTTATGGGTTAGCTTGACATCACGTTCAGACCTTAAGCCATATCCACCACCACCTGGCAATTCGATCTCAAAAACATCGCTTGGTTTCAATTCAAAAGGTTTGGAGCCCTGCACAGGGATGCCATTCAATAAAATTTTCTCTAGACTGCCATTTTCTCCACCACACCGGCCTAGTGGAGGGAACTTCAATCTTTGAGAAAGCAGAACCAATGTCACACCATGTGTCCCTACAATTTCAACCTTAACCCTTTGTCCTGCACCCCCGTGGAATTTCCCTCGCCCACCAGAATCTGGCAATAACGCTTTTTCAGTGATACGTATTGGCAGCAACCGTTCCAAAATTTCTACAGGTGTATTGGAAACATTTGTTGGAAAACTCAGCGTTGGCAAACCATCCTGATTTGGACGGGCGCCCAGCCCCCCACTGAAGAAAAAAATACTGGAAAAAACCTTCCCAGCCTTGTGACCTCGGATGGCAAAACCATGAAGGGGAATTCCACTTTCAGCTGGAACGCGGTCAGGCAACGCTTTTGCCAACGTGTTTAACACAGCGCTCGTTGTGTAATGGCCTACCGTTGCTCTAGCCTCTACAGCAGCCGGGTAAAGGGGGTTAAGGAAACTACCTTCGGGTGCAGTTATCTCAATTGGAATAACATTGCCTTCGTTGTTCCTAACGTCGGGAAGAAGTACGCATTTGAGAGCATAGGTTGAGTAAGCCTTTGTGTATCCCAGTACCGAATTCAGCGATGAGTTATTTTGCGCAGAACTCCCAGTGAAATCCACCTTGAGTTGATCAGCTTTGACTGTAATTGTGCACTCCATGCGCAATGGTGCATCGCTATCAAAACTATCAACCATCGTGACAGAGTGATATGTACCATCCGGAATTAAAGAGATGGCATTGCGCATTGCCAACTCGGTTCGCCCGATAACTTCGGCAGTCAGTGGCTCCATGGTTGCCAGCTCGTATTCAGTCAGCAATTCGATCAATCCTTGCCCCATCCTCTGTGCGGCACCAACCATTGCATGTATATCACCGATCACTTCAACCGGAACTCTCACATTGCGCTTGATCATGTCCAAGAGGGTGTCATTAGGTTTGCCAGCTTCATAAAGCTTGAGAATTGGAATTTGCAGACCTTCTTCATAAATGTCTCGACTGTCGGGCGCCCTGCGTCGACCACCAATGTCGGACATGTGCGCAATCGCTCCACCAAATCCAATCAGTTGGCCTTTGTGGAAAATAGGGACAGCGAGCGTGAGGTCGGGCAAATGACCTGTTCCAATCCAGGGGTCATTGCTGACAATCACATCGCCTGGTGACAAAGTATCGGCGGGATATTTTTGCAAGAAGGCTTGAACCGACATCGGCAGCGTCCCAATAAAGGATGGGATGCTTCTTGTCGCTTGAACTACTGCTTTTCCCAGCGGATCGAGGATCATGCAAGTATAGTCGTGGGACTCTCGCACCACAGTAGAAAATGAAGTGCGGTGCAAAGTCAGCGCAGCCTCATCGACCACAGATACTGCACGTGTCCATAGAATTTCAACAGTGATTGGACTCAGCATATTGACGTACTCACTCATTGCAAGCTACTTTTGATATCGATCTCAATCACGATGTGTCCCAACGACTCTTGCCGAAAACGGGCATCAGGTCCGACAACAATACTTGTCTCATTTTCTTCGACGATGGCTGGACCCTCCAACCAGACATCAAATGGAAGCAGATACCGGTCGTAAACATGGGTTGACAAGTAGCCCGACGCAGCTTCAAAGTAAACTGGACGAGTCCCTTTTATCGCAGTGGATTGTTCTTGGTTGGAGGCTTCAGATGTGGGCCGTTTCAGATCCTGTGTTTTGCGGGGGTGTTCAATGCGCGCTCGTAAATTGACGATTTCCAGAGACACCCCCTTGGGGGGTTGGTGGCCATACATTTCTTCGTACGCTTGGTAAAAAAGTTGCTCTAATTCGCCCTCTAAAAAGGCTCCGAATTTCCCTTCAGGGACTTGGACAATGACAGAGTAACCTTGTCCTTCACAGCGCATTTCAATGAATGGCCTCAAGACTGTGACTGCACCAAAACCAATCAATGCTTGAATCATCGCCCTTGCACTGCTCGCCATTTCTTCAAATCGCTTTGTGATCAATGGCCAATCTGAAAATTTTAAGTTTGCCGCATAAGCCGTTACCATGTCCGCGGCAGGCGTTGCGACCAAACAGCCAATGGCAGAAGCCACGCCAGCACCAAATGGGCAAATCACTTGCTTGATACCAAGTTTTCTTGCAATTGCATAAGCGTGCAACGGTCCTGCTCCACCAAATGCAATCAATCCAAACCGACGCAGGTCAACGCCTCTTTCAGCTGCATGCGCCCGAATTCCAGCCGTCATACTCTCATTGACAATATCGTGAATCCCCCAGGCTAAGGCCTCGACGCTGAGCCCCAGTTTTTTACCTAAATTATTTTCAAGTGCAGATCGACTTGCGGACACATTGAGCTGCATCTCTCCCCCCAAAAAATGCACAGGATCAAGATACCCCAATACCAAATCGGCATCGGTCACGGTCGGCTGCAGGCCTCCACGACCATAGCAGGCAGGTCCTGGCATAGCACCTGCTGAACGAGGACCAACGTTCAACAACCCCAGGTCGTTCAGGTGGGCAATGCTACCTCCTCCAGCGCCGATTTCGAGCAATTCAATCGCTGATATTTGCAGCGGAATGCCACTTCCTTTTTTGAATCGATGGACATGCGCAACCTCGTACTCATGGGTGACAGAGGCCATGCCATTTTGAATTAATGAAATTTTTGCAGTTGTTCCGCCCATGTCAAAAGCAACTGCGTCTGCTTTGCTCATAATTTGCCGCGCAAAGTATGCGGCTGCAATTGCGCCTGCAGCTGGCCCAGATTCAATCATGCGAACAGGATGTCGATTGACTATCTCCAAAGCTGATCCAATGCCGCCATGTGAAAGCATCAGCGCGGGTTTGTCCGGCAGACCCAACCGACCCAGCCCACTGGCCAATCTCTCTATGTAACTTCTCACAAGCGGCTTGACATACGCGTCCACCACAACGGTAGAGGTTCTCTCAAATTCACGAACTTCTGCGGAAACTTCATGCGAGACACTGATCTCTATTTCAGGCGCCATCTCTTTTAACAATTCAACCAATCGACGCTCATGAATGGGGTTGACATGACTGTGAAGCAAACAAATTGCTATAGCCGATACTTTATTTTCAAGCAATTTATCGACAATAAATTGAATCCTTGATTCATCCAAAGCGACAACCACATTGCCCTCGTGATCAAGCCTCTCGTCTACTTCAAACCGAAGATTTCTGGGCACCAAGGGTTCGTGTAACTGAAGATTGAAATCATAGATGTCATAACGTGATTCACGGCGAATTTCAAGGGTGTCGCGAAATCCACGTGTTGTGATCAACCCAGTTACAGAGCCATTCCGTTCTAAAACAGCATTGGTTGCAACCGTTGTTGCATGGATGACTTCACTCACATCACTTGCAACCAGCCCATTGCGTTGCAAGCACTGCTGTGCTCCTTCAAGTGAGCCAAGTGAAGGATCTTGTGCTGTGCTCAAAACTTTGGCGAAACGTAAACTGCCATCGACATCATTAACAATGACAACATCCGTGAACGTTCCACCTACATCTATGGCAATTCGAAAAGTTTTTGTCATGCGATTTGAATCAAGGCAACACTCAAAAAGTTAGCTCATGCACGAACCTGCTCCAAGCCGGCCAACTTTAAAGCACGTAAATCACAATACTATCCCCCCTCTAAGTCAAAGCAAGTGATTTTTAGTTGCGCACTAGTGAAGAAAAACTGATGAAGCAGCCAGACTTGTTTGAGCCAAGGACGAGAACCGCAGGGTTATTTTCAAACCTTGCCCAGAGCCGTCTCGAGCAAAGACTTGGCAATCACTTTAAGGGCAAGGGTTTCTTCCGCTCCTTCAAAAATCGACAGAACGCGGGCATCGACAAAATAGCGACTGACCAAAGTTTCCTCTGCATACCCCATGCCGCCGTGCAGCTGAAGTGCCTCACGGGTGACCAATTCAGCGGATCGACATGCCAGCAGCTTGACCAAACTGGCCTGCATGCGACCTTGGCCTTGATCCAGTAGACGACCCACCTGGTACACAAGTTGGCGACAGGCTGCAAAGCGCGAGGCCATACGGGCAATTTTGACCTGCGTCAATGGGAAGTCAGCCAAAGCTGAACCAAAAACCTTGCGCTCACTGGCATAACTGACGGCTGCTCCAAGCGCAGCTCGCATCACCCCCGAGGCCCGAGCAGCCGTTTGAATACGGCCCCCCACCATACCAGCCATGGTGAAGTAAAACCCTTTACCCAAACCTGCTGATTCACCTATCAAGTTCGCACTTGGAACGAAGTAATCGTTGAACACCAAATCAAATGAGTGCATGCCACGGTAACCAATGGTTGGGATGGCCCTGCCCTGTAGACGCCCACCATTTTCTTGAAGACAATTGAATTCATGCCCCTCATGTGAAGGCTTCTCAACCAAAAAAACACTCAGGCCGCGGTGACCCAGATCGCGATCAGGGTTGGTTCGTGCTACCACCATCAACAAACCGGCTTTGCCAGCAAAGGTGCACCATGTCTTTGCACCATTCAGGAGAAAGCCCCCTTCAATCGGACTAGCTTTCAGAGCCAGATTAGCAACATCTGATCCAAAGTCCGGCTCAGTGATCGCAATAGCGCACAAAGGACTACCGGATGCAATTTGAGGCAACCAAACCAACTTTTGCAGATCAGTGCCACCCGCCAAGAGTGCTCGGGCCAAAATCTCAGGCCGTGTGATGAGACTGCCCGCAGCGCCCAGCGATACCTCTGACAGAGCTTCAGTCACAGCGATCATCACGAGCGTATCTTCGCGGTCAGAGGGCGCACTGCCACCATAATGCTCTGGAATCGACAACCCAAATACACCCATCTCTCGCATCGGTTGAAGCAGCGTCTCAGGCACAGTCAAGTCGTGCCGATGGATCTCCTGAGACAGGGGTGCGACAAAATCTGCGGCAAAGCGCCGAAAAGAATCTCGTGCCAAGCAATGGGCTTCGTCCAGATCGACTTGGCCAATGTCGACATGGGAGGCGGTAACTTCTCGCCCAATGGCTGCCAACGCAGAAGAACTTGTGCAAGCTTTGCGCAGCTGCATCAGGTCTTTGCTGCAAAGCATGGCATGAATGCCCTTTGTATCATGTCCCAGGTCAAGAAATACCCCCTCTAGTTTGCTCAACATCAAAGAGATAGCATCACATGCAAAGATGAGCGCTAATTGCGCATCGAGTTTGGCAGTTTGCACATTGGCATGGTGGAGTGCAGTTTCGGCAGCGAGTAGTTCTGCACTGACCAAAGCAATTTCGTAACTTGCGAATTGATGCTGGTCGAGTTTCTGGTCATCGAGTTTTTGTTCGACCGCGCATTCCCTCGCCAAGCTCAAGACCCCTTGATCAAATAACCCATGAATCTGAAAAAGAATGTGCCCTGCAAGTTTGAGGCACTCTTGAATTTGTAAAGAATTTTGCATGGTGGTCGGGGTCGGGTGAGGATAGGCTTTTGTTCAGGCTTTTACAGCATCAAGGTCAATCAGTTCATTGTGAACTATAGCTGTTTTGCTAAATAAGGGCTATTCATGAGCGCATTGGTTTTACATGGAAAAGTTGCAAATCTCGATCGAACTCAAGCCATCAACTAGGTGAAATCCTGCATGGTCAAAACAAATCAAATCTTGTCCAATGCAAAACCTTTGAATGACATATCGAAATGAAACACGCACAAACAACCATGCTCCGCAGTGATTGGAAGAATGCCAAGCCCAATGAAGTCCGTGAAGCAGTTAGAAGCGGCAATTGGAAAGGGGTCACTCACGGCATGGCTCGAGGGCACATCCATGCCAACATGGCGATCGTCCAGAAAATTCATGCCTTTGATTTTTTGCGCTTTTGTTTGTTGAACCCAAAGCCGTGCCCATTGATCGAAGTTTTGGATTCCGGCAATCCCAATCCACGTTTTTGCGCCAAGGATGCGGATGTACGTACTGACCTGTCAAACTACAGAATTTTTTCTCAGGGCAAACTCATCGAAGAGGTCCCCTCATTACAGAAGCATTGGAAAAATGATCACGTGACATTTCTCATGGGCTGCAGTCTTTCCTTCGACCAGGCCATGCTGGAAGCAGGCATTCCGCTGCGCCATTTAGAAAATGAGGATGGGCGCATTGGCGTGTATCAATCCAATATACCTTGTACCTCTGCTGGAATTTTCAGCGGAAATATGATAGTCAGCATGCGGCCCACAAAAAGAAAACTGTTGATGCAAACCATCGCGGTAACGTCCAACTATCCGATCGCTCATGGGGCACCGATCCACATTGGGAATCCTCAAGACATTGGCATCCATGATCTTGCCAATATTCACTCTGGAGGGTACAACCGAGTTCAAGACGATGAAATCCCGGTTTTTTGGGCTTGTGGCGTGACACCGCAATCTATCGCCATGTCCTCCGGCATCGACATGATTACGCACACGACGGGACACATGTTCATGACTGATTTAACACTCAAATCAGCGAAAATTTTATCTTGATGTTGCTTTATTTTTGATTGGATATTTTCTATGCATCGCTTGATTTTTTCATTCATCTTCGCGTTCAGCCTGAACCTTTGCGCATTCGCTCAAGTTGACACTTACCCCAATAAGCCGATTCGCCTCGTTGTGCCATTTCCGCCAGGGGGGACCATCGAAGCCATGTCACGTGTGATTGGCGAAGAAATGACAAAAAATTGGGGACAACCCATACTGGTTGACCCCAAACCTGGAGCCTCCGGCAACATTGGCGTGCAGTTGGTTGCCAACTCACCCCCAGACGGCTACACCCTGATTTTTGGTACCCAAGGAACTCACGGCACCAACTCGATTTTGTTCAAAGACGTCCGCTTTGATCCCTTCAAAGATTTTGAGCCCATCACCATGGTTGCGGATGCCCCACTCATACTTGTCATCAACCCAAAAATGCCGGTTAACAATGTGAATGAGTTGGTGTCCTATGTCAAAAAGCAACCTGCAGGACTTGACTACGCTTCAGCCAGTTCCGGCGGAGGCGCGCACATTGCTGGAGAGATGTTTGCAAAAGCAGCCAACCTCAAACTCGTGCATGTGCCATACAAAGGCAGTGGGCCAGCGCGTACAGATTTAATTGCAGGGCACATTTCTTTCATGTTTGACAACATCGGCTCCTCCCTAGCCTCAGCACGGTCTGGCCAATTGCGCGCACTAGCCGTCACAGGTGCCAAACGGACCCCATCCGCCCCCGAGTTGCCAACCATGGCTGAGGCAGGTATAGAGGGGGTCGTCATTGATACTTGGTACGCGATCTATGCTCCAGCAGGCACACCCGCTTCGATTGTTCAAAAATTAAACACTGAGATCGTGCGTGTTTTGAAGTTGCCTCAAGTTATAGCCAAATTTAAAACGATGGGCTTGGACATTGTTGCGGGGACATCCTCGGAGTTGGCTTCTCGCATGAAATCGGACGTCGGCAGGTATGCGAAAACGATTGCGGATGCCGGCATCAAGGTGGACTAAGCTGATCTCACAGGGATACGCCAAGGTCGAGGCCTTCGATGAATTTATTTAAAACAACTTTAGTTCAGGTCTAACCCACACTTTGTTATTGACCAATAGCCCAAGCGATTTAAACAGTTCACAATGGTAAATGATTCAATGAATTTGAGGTAACCATGGGCAAAAGCATCAGCACCCTGCAACTTGGCATTGTGTGGCAGCGCTTGACCGGCTTGATGGACGAGGTGGCACAGACCTTTGTGCGCACGTCTTTCTCGGTTGTGGTTAGGGAAAATTGGGACTTGGCCTGCTCCTTGATGGACGCCGATGGGCGCGTATTTGCCCAATCTTCGCGCTCAATTCCTTCATTTTTAGGCAGCATGCCTCGCACCTTAGCGGCCATGTTGCAGCGCTATCCCAAGATCAGCTTAGAGCCTGGTGATGTGCTTATTTCGAATGACCCTTGGTTGGGAACTGGGCACTTGAACGACATCACAATGGTTCGCCCGATTTTTCGGGGCACTGAACTGGTGGCCTTTGTGGGGTCAACCTTTCATACAGTGGACATTGGTGGTGCGCCATCTCCTTTTGCCAAAGATTCTTTTGAAGAAGGGTTGTGCATTCCAATTTTAAAAATACTGCGCCGAGGCGAAGAAAATTCAGATGTTGTTTCATTTTTACAAGAAAATTTACGTGAACCTTCAGAAACTTTGGGTGACATCCGTGCTCAGTTTGCAGCTTTCGAATTAGCTCAAACGAAACTTTTGGGCCTGCTTTCTCAAGAAGGAATTGACGATTTGAAATCTGTCACTGATCAAATCTTGCTGCGGTCTGAAAACAGCATGCGAAAAATGCTCGAAGCCTTGCCAGATGGTGAATTTGACGATCAAGTGACCGCAGATGGTTTTGATAAACCGTTGATCATTTGCTGTGCCATTCGGAAAAAAGGTTCTGAAATTGTTGTTGACTTTGCCGGCACAGATTCACAAATAGACAAGCCGGTTAATTCGGTTATGAATTTCACTTTTTCTTACAGCGCTTATGCGATCAAATGTGCATTTGATCCAACCTCCCCTAACAACGACGGTGGTCTGCGTCCGCTGAGTATCTTAGCCCCCGAAGGATGTTTGGTGAACCCCACACGCCCAGCGCCCGTCTGGGGACGGCACCTTTCAGGTCACTATTTGCCATTTGTGATTTTTGGCGCGCTTTCAAAAATGGTCCCCGAAAAAATTATCGCCGACAGCGGTTCTCCCATTTGGAATGTCTACTTCAAAGGCGTTGACAGATCAAAACGGAAATTCGTGAAAATGTTTTTCATGAGCGGCGGTTATGGCGCCCGGGCCATCAGCGATGGCCCCTCATGTCTGAGCTTTCCCACCAATGTGGCAAACAGTCCAATTGAACAATTCGAAAATCAAGCGCCCATGCTGGTAACTGAAAAAAGTTTACTGATCGACAGTGGTGGCGCCGGCTTGTACCGCGGCGGTTTAGGTCAACGCATTGCCTTTCAATCTTTGTCTCCAGACCCATTGACATTCATGATTCGACATGAACGCGTTAAGCACCCACCGCGTGGATTTTTAGGGGGGCTCGACGGTGGTGCTGGTGTCGATTTGCTGGATGGACACCACATCCCAGCTAAAACCGTCATGGTCATGCAGCAAGCGCAAGTGGTTACTTTTGAAACTCCCGGCGGCGGCGGTATGCTCCCACCTAATGAAAGAAAGCACAGCGCCATTGCCCGCGATGTCTTGGACGGTGTGGTTTCAAGCCGCAGTGCGCAAAATGATTACGCCATGACAGAGTCAGATTTACAAACAGCGCTGGCCGAATTAAAGAGGACACTGCCATGAGCGAGCAATCAATGTCGCTTCAAGGCTTTTGCAAAGTAGGTGTTGACATAGGCGGAACATTCACAGACTTGGTCATTGTCGATGAGGCTGGTCGGTTGGTGAATGAAAAAGTTTTGACCACACCTACCGACCCCTCGCTGGGCGTTCTGGCAGGGATTGAGTTGATTTTAAAAAACCATTCAGTCTCAGCTTCCAGAGTTGAGAACATCATCCACGGAACCACATTGGTCGCCAATGCTTTGATCGAGAGAAAAGGCGTTCCAACGGCACTGGTCACCACGTCAGGTTTTCGAGACGTTCTGCAAATTGCACGTGAATGGCGCTACGACATTTATGATTTATTTTTGACTCCCGTTGAGCCTCTGGTTCCTCGCGCCTTGCGCTTTGAAGTGAAAGAAAGAGTGGCTTACAACGGGGAAGTTCTTCAAGCCTTGGACATTCAAGGCTTGAAGGCTGTAGCCCAAGAAATTCTTGTCAGTGGTGTGCAAGCCGTGGCCGTCTGTTTTTTGCATTCATTCACCAACGCAGACCATGAACTCCAGGCCAAAAAAATTCTCCAAGAACTTTTGCCTCATGTCACAGTTTGTATCTCCAGTGAAGTCATGCCGGAAATTGGCGAATATGAGCGCACAGCAACCACTGTTTGCAATGCCTATGTGCAACCTCTGTTTCAAAAATACGTCGCTGGGTTGATGAGCGGCCTCAAGAGCTTGGGCATTCACAAGGACTTGTATTTGATGCAATCGGATGGCGGAACCGTGAACTACGAAACCGCGATGGAATTTCCAATACGATTGGTTCAGTCCGGTCCTGCCGGAGGCGTGCAAGCGACCTCACTGATTGGCCGCATGGCCGGCCTTTCGGACATTATGTGCTTTGACATGGGGGGCACCACTGCCAAAGCTTGTTTGATCAACGCGGGTCAAAGCAATGTGATCACAGATTTTGAAGTGGCACGTTTGCAACGATTTAGAAAAGGCAGCGGCATTCCACTCAAGGTGCCGGCCATTGACATGATCGAGATTGGATCCGGCGGGGGCAGTATCTCTCGCGTCAATCAATTGGGCTTGATCCAAGTCGGCCCTGACAGCTCCAGCGCAGTACCGGGCCCGGCTTGTTACGATCAAGGTGGCATCAATGCGACCGTAACCGATGCAGATTTGGTTTTAGGCTACTTAGATTCAGACTCATTTTTAGGTGGCGACATGAAGCTGAGTTTGATCGCAGCGAAAGATGCGATTCAAAAACAAATTGCCCATCCTTTGGCCATGTCCGTTACTCAAGCAGCTTTTGGAATTCATGAAACCGTGAATGAAACCATGGCCCAAGCTGCCAGTATTCATGCTCTTGAAAAGGGGCTAAAAGCTTCACAGTACGCCATGGTCCCCATTGGTGGCGCAGGTCCGGTCCATGCATGCCATGTTGCCATGAAACTGGGCATGAAACAAGTTGTGATTCCCCAAGGCGCAGGGGTGGCTTCCGCATTTGGATTTTTAGCCTCTCCCATGTCTTTTCAATTTGTTCAGGCGGCCGTGTTCGCTTTAGACAATTTAGTACATCACCAAGTGCTTTCTTTGATAGCAGGCTTGCAAGTAAAAGGCTATGCCTTGCTGGCCAAATCAGGACTTCAAAAAAATCAATGCCTTGTTCATGTCAGTGCGGCCATGCGCTATGTGGGTCAAGGGTATGAAGTATCTGTTCCAGTCACAATGCCTCTTCAAGCGGACTCTTTCAAACGACAGCTTCTGAATGCTTTCAGTCAATGCTATTTGGTTTTATACGGCCGAACAGAAATAAATACACCCGTTGAAATTGTTTCATGGCATGTGGTGGTCCAAGGGCCGACGCCTGATTTGCTGCATGCACCCGAAATTGCAGCTGTGCAAGAAACTGCCTCATCTAACTCAGCCGAGCAAGCCATCAAGGGTGAGCGGGCTGTGTATTGCATTGCCCATGGTGATTACCTGATCAATCAAGTTTATGACCGTAAGCGCTTGCCTGTCGGCGCCCACATACAGGGGCCTGCGATCATTGAGGAGCGTGAATCCACCGTGGTTCTGCCTGCGGGAGCGCAACTCACCGTTGACAGTTACCGCAATTTGCGAATCGATCTACCGCTGCAAAGCGCTTGAGGATTCTTTCCATGCAAGTTTATCAATTGTTCATAGATGGTCAGTGGGTTGACCCCATGACTCAGCGCTGGTTGGACAGCACCAATCCCTACACAGGGGAGATTTGGGCAAAAATTCCACGTGCTGACAAGCAAGACGTGGACAAGGCTGTTCAAGCAGCCGAACGCGCTATGCGACAAGGTGAGTGGTCTCGCATGAAGCCTTCCCAGAGAGGGCAAGCTTTGATTAGATTTGCCGATGTGCTCGTTGAGCATTCAACCCAATTGGCCACCACCGAAGTCAAAGACAACGGTAAATTGTTTGCTGAGATGAGCAACCAATGCCGCTACATGGCTGAATGGTTTCGATACTACGGCGGCATGGCTGATAAAGTTCAAGGGACGGTCCCGCCTATCGACAAGCCCAGCGTTTTGAACTTCACGCGTTACGAACCTGTTGGTGTCACGGCATGCATCACACCGTGGAATTCTCCCTTGCTCTTGATGGCTTGGAAAGTTGCACCCGCATTGGCAGCTGGTAATGCCGTGGTGATCAAGCCTTCCGAATTCACATCTGCATCGACTTTGGAGTTTGCCGCCTTGTCGATTCAGGCTGGCCTACCTCCAGGGCTGATCAACGTCATCACAGGTTTGGGGGATGAAGCTGGAGAGTCTTTGGTCACGCATCCACTGGTTCGCAAGGTGGCTTTTACTGGGGGAGAGTCTGGAGGGCGCCGCGTCAACATTGCAGCAGCCGCCGATTTCAAGAACGTCACATTAGAGCTTGGCGGAAAATCTGCCAACATTGTGTTTGACGATGCGCGTATCGAAGATGCGGTTTCTGGTGCCATTTCTGGAATTTTTGCAGCCAGCGGACAAACTTGTATCGCAGGTTCTCGCTTGTTGGTGCATGAGTCCATTCACGATGCATTTGTTCAAAAACTGGTGACCCTTGCCAGCTCCGCGAAATTTGGTGACCCTATGTCTGCAGAGACACAACTGGGACCCATCACTACGGAGCCACAATATCGAAAAATTTTGGAGTACATTGAAATCGCAAAATCCGAAGGGGCCCGGTGCGTCTTAGGTGGAAGTGCCGCCACCCCCCCTGCTGGCGCTAAAGGTTATTTTGTAAAACCAACCATTTTTGTGGATGTCCAAGCTCACATGCGCATCGCTCAAGAAGAGGTATTTGGACCCGTCTTATGCGTCATCAAATTCAAGGATGATCAAGACGCAGTGCGCATTGCCAATGCAACCCAATATGGTTTAGCTGCTGGTGTTTGGACAGAGAGCCTACGCCGTGCTGTCGACATGTCCAACCAGCTCATAGCTGGTACTGTTTGGGTCAACACCTATCGGTCAACCAGTTACACCTCCCCGTTTGGCGGCTTCAAGTCTTCTGGTCTTGGCCGTGAAAATGGTATGGATGCGATCTACGACTATCTGCAAGTCAAAAGCGTGTGGTTTTATACCGGTAGCCCAGTCGATAACCCCTACATTCGGCGCTGAGCTGCAATTTGATCCACAAGCTTATGACCACAACAATCACTATTGCGCAAGCCCTGGCGCAAGCCCTTCATCAAGCGGGCGTGCGCCGCATGTTTGGCTTGCCAGGCGGCGGTTCCTCCTTGGATTTAATGGAAGCGACTGCTCAATTAGGCATTGAATTCATACTGACAAAAACTGAAAATGCAGCCATCATGATGGCTGGTGCATTAGCTGAAACAAGTGGCGTTCCTGGCGTTGCACTCACCACCAAAGGGCCAGGAGTTTCTAACGGTGCCAATGGTGTGGCATATGCAAGCTTGGACAGAGCACCTGTGTTGGTGATCACAGATGGATTCACAAACAAACAAATGAGTTACGTGACGCACCAAATGTTTGACCAACGCGGCATGTTGCAGCCCGTTGTGAAAGGATTTGGCCGATTAGAAAGTGATGCGCCTTGGGATGAAATTGAAAGTTTGATCCGATTGGCTTGCACCGTCCCCTTTGGGCCCGTCCACATTGAATTAACGGGCGAGACAGCGCGGAAAACCATTTTGATACGTCCTGAAACCAGCGCCGTGCGCGAAAACAAAATTAGTCCAAGCCGCCAATCTATTGATGATGTACTGAATCTGATCAGGGCTTCAATTCGTCCTGTCCTGATTGTTGGACTTGAATCACGACAACACCCTATCGAAGTTCAAGCGCTTGCCCAACTGTTGAGCTGCCCGGTGTTGCCAACTTACAAAGGCAAAGGGGTTGTATCAGACTTCAATTCTCAAGTGATTGGGGTCTTTACGGGTGGTTCACAAGAAGAGGAGTGCATTGCGCAGGCGGACTTGATGCTGCTGGTTGGCTTGGATCCTGTCGAAATGATTTTGCAGCCATGGCGCTACAACAAACCTGCCGTTGAAATTGCCGCCTCAGAGCATGCCGTGCACTACGTCGAACCGAGAGCCTCCACCGCTGGTGATTTGGGGGAGACCTTGCTTGAAATGCTGGCTGGGTTGGGAAATTTTAAATCACAGTGGCAGCCTTCTGAAATAGAGCAACTGCGAATCAATTTGCTTGGACGCATGGCTTATCCGACGGTCACATTCGGCATCGCACCTGATCGCGTTGTGCAACTTGCTGCGCAATGTTATGCACAGGCAGGTGTGTTGCCCCGAATGTCGGTCGATGCTGGGGCGCACATGTTTTCAGCCACCACATTTTTTCCAAGCACACGCCCTGGCGATTCGCTGATCTCGAATGGACTGGCAACCATGGCCTTTGCATTGCCAGCAGCCATCGCAACTGCGTTAGAAGACAATTCGCAAGCCGTCATTTGCTTTACTGGCGACGGTGGATTGATGATGTGCCTTGGCGAGTTGTGCACCGCTGTTGAAACAAATGCCCGTGTGATTGTGGTGGTCTTCAATGACAGCGCTTTGTCCTTGATAGACATCAAGCAACAAAGCCGGACCCTGCCCTCCCAAGGCGTGCATTGGCAGCATCATGATTTTGCAGCGACCATGCAGGCTTTGGGTGGAACTGGTTTTTCTGTTTCAAACGAGGCGCAATACCAGAAAGCACTGTCAGAAGCCATTTTCGCTGCAGGGCCCTGCTTGATTGATGTATTGGTTGACCCCTCAGGGTATTCACAACAACTCAAAGCCATGCGAGGCTGAAATTGAAATGGCTCTATCAAACCCAGCAAGATGCGGGGCTGTGTAAACTGATCAACTTCAAAGGAGATAGTCATGTTCATACTGAAATTTAAGCCATTGGTGTGGTTGCTAAGCACAACCATGCTGTGTCTGACGGCCATGGCGCAGACTAGTGAAAAATTTCCATCACGCGCAGTCACCATCATTGTTGGTTTTGCGCCGGGTGGTGGTGGCGATATTTCATCACGCTGGATTGCAGACTACTTGCGTGAGCGTTGGAAAGTACCTGTCATTGTTGAGAACAAACCTGGCGCAGGTGCAACCATTGCAACTGGCCTTTTGGCGCGTGCCAAACCTGATGGGTACACGGTGGCATTGGCAACAACCAGCCCTTTCACCGTAGCGCCCTATTTTCAATCAGTCAATTACGACCCCAGCAAAGACTTCACTTACCTGTTTCAAACTCTGGTCAGTGCACAGCCCTTGTTTGTGAAGTCTGACTCACCTTTGAAAACAATTCAAGAATTAATGGCATGGGCCAAAGCCAACCCAAATAAATTATTTTGGTCTACCGCTGCGACCAATGGCGGCACTCATATTTCGACACAAGCAGCATTCAGTGCCGCTGGCATTCAAGCGACTTACGTGCCCTACAAAGGCGGTGCAGATGCCATGAATGGCTTATTGGGTGGCCAGATTCAAGCACTGGTTGCAGCTGAATTTCCACCCCATGCCGCAGCCGGAACCATACGCTTGCTGGCTGAAAGTGGGCCTGACAAAATTCCAGAGTATCCACGCGTGCCAACATACAAAGAACTTAATTTCCCAGTCTCGGTGCCCATTTTTTATGGCCTAGCAGGCCCTGCCGGTATGTCCGCTGACGTCATCAAAGAGTGGGAATCAACCGCCAGTGAGATGGCCAAAACACCTGGATTTTTGGATTTGGTGACCAAACTCAAAGGCACCCCAGCCTACATGGGACACGCCGACTTTACTGCTTCAGTCACGGGCGTCTACCGTCAAATGGGCCGTTTGATACCCGAGCTTGGCTTGAAAAAGGACTGATTACCATGTGGCAGCCCACCGTCATATTGCAAAACGACCAATTGCGACCTTACGCACAGGCCAGCGTCCATCCCATGAGCTTAGGGATGACCTACGCAACTGCACTCTTTGAAGGTTTAAGAGCCTATCGCAATCCAACGACGGGTGAGTTCAAAATTTTCAGATTGGCTGAACACATCAAACGTTTGCAGGCAGGCATGAAGGTCATGCGCTTTGACCGCAGGTTTGAAATCGAGGAAATGCGAGAAGCCCTGTCAGGACTCATTCGCGCCAACGCCCCTGATGACGATGTCTACATCCGCCTTCTGGTGTACATCGAGGCTTTGGGCTTGATGGCTCAAACAGGCCCTGTTGGCTATACGGCGGCGGCATCGCCACGTGAGCGTCCAAAATTTGCTGACACCGGGATGAGCTTAGGGGTCAGCTCTTGGAGTCGGCTGGCAGACAATGCAAGCCCTCCTCGCGTCAAAGCCACAGCCAACTACCACAACGCCAGATTGACACAGCTCCAAGCCAAGTCTGATGGCTATGACGGCGCCCTGATGCTGACCCCTTCGGGCAAAGTTTCAGAGGCCCCTATCGCTTGCTTTTTCATGGTCCGAGATGGCAAGCTCATCACGCCCCACATTGGGAGCAATATTTTAGAAAGCGTAACGCGAGACACTGTACTGACCTTGTACAAAGAAAACATGAAAGAAGCCGTGATTGAGCGCGAAGTCGACAGAAGTGAGTTGTACTTTGCGGATGAAGCGTTTCTATGCGGCACCGGTCAGGAAATCATTCCAGTGATCAGCATCGACCGATTGCCTGTGGGCGATGGGCAAATTGGCCCTGTTACGCGAAAAATTCAAAAGCTGTACTTTGAGACCGTTCGAGGCCTCACTCCGGATCTGCACGGTTGGCTCACTTCAGTGTGATGTTGCTGTATTTGGATTGCTGTGACACTGCGAGCAAATGCCTAATCAAGGCCTGACTGAACTGTGGCAGCATGCGTTGGTGTTGCATGACCAAACTGATTTGCCTTCGTGCCCAGTCATCTTCTAAAGGCACAAAGCGCAAATGCTCTGAACGCGAATAAGCTTGAGCACAAGCGCGCGGCACAATGGCAATCCCGACTCCGGATTCAACCATGCGGCAAACATTGTCATAGTTGCCAACTTGAATTCGTAAATTAACCCGCTTGCCGATGTCATGCGCTTTTCGATCAAGAAATGCTTGGATTGAGTTGAATTGGTTCAAACCAACGAATCTGGATGCATCCAAAATATCAGTCAAGCGAACCGACGTTCTTTGCGCAACTGCGTCGTTGGGCTGACAAATCACAATAAGTTCGTCAGCGTATAGCGGCAGTACATCAATTTTGTCAGCGTCCACTGCCCCCGCCACAATGCCCAGATCTGCAGCGCCTTTGGCAACAGATGAAATAATGTCTCGTGATGGAAATTCTTCCAATTCGATATCCACATCGGGATTGTCATTTAAAAATGCAGCCAAAGCTTCAGCCAAAAAAGTGTTGGTGGCTGTGCTGTTGGCTTGCAATCGAATCCTGCCTTTGACCCCTTTGGCAAAGGGTTGCAAGTCGTCATGCAAAAATTCAAGCTGCTGAAAAACCAATCTGGCATGCGCAAGCAAGGTTTCGCCAGCTTGCGTCAATTGCATACCTTTGGCTTGACGAATCAGGAGGGGTGTTTGAAAACTCTCCTCCAATTGCTTGATGCGCAAGCTCGCTGATGGCACTGACAAGAAACTTTTTTCTGCTGCTTTGGTCAAGCTCAAGTGCTCACCTACATGCAGAAAAAGTCGAAGATCAGTTAAGTCGTAATGCATGTTTGTCTTCGCAGCTTCATTTATGAAAACCAAGCCGATCATTTTGAATCACAGATTCGATGGCCTCATGCAGCGCTTGAACAGAACGGCTGATTGCGTCTGTTTTACGCGAAACCAATGAAATGCGCAGCGATGGCGCTTGGGCACCCAACTCATACGTTTTGACAGGATACGCAATGCTCATTCTGTCATCAGGGCGTGGGATGACCGAAACACCCAAGCCTGCGCTGACCATTGCCAAGACAGCATGAACGGATTGCAAGTCCATGCTGACCTTGGCGTGCGGTACATGCGTGGCAGCCCACTGTGCAGCCAAGCGTCCGGTGCCAGTGGCAGTGTCGAATCGAATCCAAGGAAATTCGATGAATAAATGTTTCAATTGACTGTGCTTGCTTTTAACCGGTGCAATCACCACCAATTCGTTGTTGAACAAGGACTGCCAGTGCAAGCGTTGAGATCCGCCTTTGGCGGGTTGAACAACAATGGCTGAATCGAGCAGGTTGGATTTGACCGCAGCAATCAACTCCACGGCACGACCTCGCGTTGGCTTGAGTTGCAAAGCTGGGTGCTGCACTTTGATCTGCCGCACAATGCCTGGCAACAAACTCGCTTGCATTGTTTCAATCACCCCCAAGCGCAACAAGCCTTGAATTTGAATTGAATTTTTTCGCCTCAATTGCTCAATGTGCAACATCGGCTGGTGCATGACTGCTGCAACTTCCAAAGCAAATGGGGTTGGCCGCACTTGCAGTCCGGATCGATCAAAAAGAGGCTGCCCAAAATAAGCCTCCACTTGCTTCATTTGCATGCTGACCGCACTGGGCGTGATGTTCATTTTCGCAGCCGCGCGTGCCAAACTTCCTGTTTGAAGTACCGCAGCCAAGGTTTCAAAAAATGAAAACTTCATGAACTTATTTTAAAGATGGATTCAAGCTGATCAAGGGGCGGTGCACTACCCTGCCAAGGTAACTCTCAATTTTTGAGTGACCCCAAATGCACAATGCATGCTGCAATTCTTCGATTGCTTCTGGGGACCAGGCCCTGGGCATCGACGAGGCTTGAGGGGGGGGCATTCATGTGACTTATCTCCTATAGTCAATAGTCAGTGACTTGTTTCGGTGCAAGCAATCATAAAAAACTTTCCTCATCAAAAAAATCCATTGAACCTTGTCCATCGCTGGACATCAGTGTTGACGCCTATCCCAAATGGATCATTTCAATGCGTAGTGCCGATCTGCGATTGACCACCAGTCCTTACTCTAGATACAGACACTGGTCAATGCGTAATCCGTAGGTCCCTGGTTCGAGCCCGGGTCAAGGAGCCATCTAAAAAAGCATTGCCTTTCCCGGTGTTTATTGCTTTTTAGCGCATCACCTTGTCGCAAAGAGTACTTCTGGATGACTTTTTGCCCTTATTTTTTAACGAGTTATTGCACGCATATTACACGGTCGAAGATTGAAGTCAAAATCTTGAGAATAAGTTCATGACTCCAACGTTTAGACCTAAGCCGTGCACCACACCATTCCCCTCTTCCCCCTTTCACATGGCATATTTCCTGATGGAATGCTGCCGCTTCAAATTTTTGAAGTGCGCTACCTCGACCTCATCAAACGATGCAACCAACAGCAACTGCCTTTTGGCGTGGCGTGGATTAAACAAGGCAGCGAAGTTCAAGTGCCTGGCCAAATGCCTTCGCTCCATGAAGTCGGTTGCATGGCACACATTAGAGAATTTGAGCAAGTGCAGCCCACATTTTTTCGCATCTTATGCCAGGGAGGTTTGCGCTTTCAATTGCATGACGTGCAGCCCGGCCCCTATGGCGTATGGCAAGGCAGCGTGACTTATCTGGCGCAAGATCCAGAAGTCGAAGTGCCCGCCAGCATGCAAGCCCACGCTGACCAACTTGGTAAAGTCATCGCGTCGGCACAGCAACAGGGCGTCATCGACAAGTTGCCCATCTTTGCACCCTACCACTTAGACCAATGCGGGTGGCTGGCCAATCGATATGCGGAGGCTGTCCCGATGAGCGCGGAACGAAAGCTTCAGCTCTTTAGTGAATTAGATCCTTTGCAACGATTGGAATCTGTCATACGATTCATGCAGAAATCTTGATCACGAACCAGTCAATTTCTTGTTCACCATATTTACCCATGCCTATTTCTAAAAAAAGACGTCAAACCTTGTCTGTCGCCCTTTGGGGAGGCCTTTTAGGCTTTGGCCAACTGGCTGCACAAAACAAAACCCAAGATCTCGACCCAGCACGCGTCAAACGACTTCAACCCTATTTAACAACGCCTGCCCTTATCGGCCAAGGCAAATACAGCTACTGGGGGTTTGACGTTTACAACGCAAGTCTCTGGGCTGCAGAAATGCCCATCGCCCCCGATCAGTGGGCCAACCAGCGCATTGCTCTGGAATTGCAATACCTCAGAGAATTCACCGGCGCCGACATCGCCAAACAATCTATCGATGAAATGCATGCCCAAAGTGCTCTACCTAAAAATAAAGCAGCTGTTTGGCTTAAAACCTTGGATGGAATTTTTCCGAATGTGGGCAAAGGCCAATCTCTTACAGGCATCTACATTCCCAACACTGGTGCTCAATTTCTATTTAACAACACCTCTATCGGCGAAATCAAAGATCTCGAATTGGCCAGACGCTTTTTTGATATTTGGTTGTCCCCACAAACCTCAGCGCCGGATTTAAGGAAACTGTTGTTTGCAGGCAGGTTGCCAAGTTAAGCTGTAGTTCTTGTCGTTGCCCAATGAGGATATCGCTGTGTCTAGGGTCGCATATCGCGTTAGACAAGGTGGTCACAACATGGGGCAGGATGTGACTCGCCGACGTTTCAAGGCGGGCTTAGTGCTTATTTATTCTCGCATTCCATCCGGTTCACTGATACCGTCTGGCCAATGAAGCAGCCATAGAAACGGCATCGGTGCGCAGAGTATCCAAATGCTGCCGCATGCACACCGAAGCAGAACTCTCGTCCATTGCGCGAATCGCGCCAAGCACAGCGTCATGCTCACGGATAGAAAGATTCATCAACCCCGGGTGAAAGGTCACTTCGCGCCTGTAGGCTTCTACTCGGTTTCTCAGTTCAATTGTGAGGTTCTCTATGTGTGGGTTATGACTCGCCGTGTAGATGCACTCATGAAACCTTGCATTGGCCGCATAAAAAGACTCTGCATCCTGCTCGGTTGCTGCCTGCATGCAGGCCTGGTGCGCGTTTGACAGGTCTTGTAGATCTTCCGCAGTGTGGCGGCGCGCTGCCAGTGCGGCACATGCAGCCTCGAGATAGCCCATGGTTTCAAACATTGCCGCCAACCGGTCTAAGGTCAGTTGTACAACAAAGGCACCCTGCCTAGGCCGTAGCTCAACAAGACCCTGTGCGGCCAGTTGCTTGAGCGCGTCGCGAACAGGTGTGCGTGAGGCATCAAAGCGCTCACAAAGGACCTCTTCCTTCAATTGGGTGCCTGGAACCAGTTTTCCAGATGCCATTTCCTGCGACAAGACTCGCAAAATTTCAGCCGAACGCGGTTGCGACGCCTGGTTGGCGTGATGTGGAGTCATGCGAGACATGCTGTTTGTTTGGAGAAGAAAGTGGGCATCTGAGCTTGCGACATATGTGATTTCCACTTTGAATGTAAATTAAAGGCTGCAAACCAATCGTAATCCGGAACGCACCCAAGTTGCCCATCGGATTAGGCTTAATTATTGCTAGGATTTTACTGTTTTGTATACTTTTTTTAAATTATCGTATACAGTGACATTTGAGTTAGCTTTTTCAACAGCAAATGGAGTAAGCAATGAATCAACTTTCCCGTCGCCATCTACTAAAGGCCGCTGCTGCTTGCAGCTCAATCGGCTCCTTGGGCTTGTCAGCGCCAGCAATTGGTCAAGGATTGACCAAAGTCACGTTCACCACCTCCTGGATCCCCGAGGGCCCCAACCTTTTCGCTTATGTGGCCCGCGACAAAGGCTTTTGGAAAAAGAACGGCCTGGATGTGAGCGTTGCTCGCGGGTCGGGTTCAGGGTCAGCTGCCCAAGCCGTTGGCGCTGGCACGTTTATGTTTGGCATGGGTGCAACACCCACCGTCATCATTCAGGCAGCCAAAGGTTTGCCAATCACATGCATTGGACAACTCAACTACGACGCACTGATGGGCATAGGCGTCCCCTCTAATTCACCCATCACCAAACCCAAGGACCTTGAAGGCAAAAAGCTGGGCGCAAGCGTCAGCTCGGGGGAATATCCATTTTTGCCCTTGTATGCTCAAAAGGCAGGTTTTGACTTGAGCAAGGTGCAAATGGTGCAGCTTGATTCAAAAGTTCGTGACCGATCGTTGACAGAAAAGTTAGTTGATGCCGTCGCCGCTTTTGGTTCGAGCACCATTCCTTCGCTGGCCTCAACCGGAAGCGATGTGCGATTTTTACTATTCAAGGCTGCAGGCGTTGAGTTTTATGGTCAGTCCCTTACAACCCAGCCTTCCCGCGTTAAAACCGAACCAGAGGTTTGCGCAGCGTTTGTCAACGGCGCCATGGAGGCGATCCGCTTCATCATGACCGAGCCCGACGAGGCTCTCGATATTTTTCTAAAAGCCAACGACGAAGTATCCATGACTTCCTCCGGTAAGGAGTACGCACGAATCGGTTTGGGCCTGACGAACCTCACCAATCTGGTGCCTGAAGTGCTCCAAAATGGGCTTGGTTGGGCTGACCCCGCCAAGGTAAAAGCGCAATCCGAATTGATTCTTCAATACGCGGCGGGTCAAGGAGCAAAAATGCCCGACTTGGCCCAGCTATTTACCAACCAATTTGTCGGAAAAATAAAATTCACGGAGGCTGAGCTTGCCAAGGCCCGTAAAAGTGTGGAGCCTTTCCGGAAGTACGTCGCATGACGCAAGGCGGCGACTTTATTTCTGCAATTCAGGCCAGCAAGACTTACACAACCCGCACTGGCCTGGTGCACGCCGTCCAGGGCGCCAATTTTTCCGCCAAAGAGGGACAATTCATCTCTCTTCTCGGACCCAGCGGCTGCGGCAAAAGTACACTGCTCATGATGCTTGCTGGGTTGGAGTCTGCAAGTTCTGGCAGACTGATTCTGGCAGGAGAACCAGTCCTTGGACCACGGCGTGACACCGGGGTGATCTTTCAGGACGCCACACTCTTGCCATGGAAGTCGGTGCTGGACAATGTACTTTTTCCAGTGGACATTCTGAAGTTGGCACGCAGCGAATACTTGGACCGCGCGCGCGAGCTTCTTGAGCGAGTGGGTCTTGGCGGCTTTGAAGACAAGCGCCCGCACGAACTGTCGGGTGGCATGCGCCAACGAGTGGCCATTTGCCGGGCGCTCGTTCACGACCCCAAGGTTCTGCTCATGGATGAGCCTTTCAGTGCGCTGGATGCTATCACTCGTGACCAGATGAATGTGGTGCTCTCCGAGTTGTTGGAGCGCTATCGCAAAACCGTGATCTTTGTGACACACAGCATACGCGAAGCTGTGTACCTGTCGGATCGCGTGCTGGTCATGGGCGGCAGGCCATCGTCGATGTTGTTGGACCTTGAAATTCCATTCCCCCGCCCAAGGCCCTTTGAAATTGAAGAAACGCAAGAGTTCGGTGGCTATTGCAGGACATTACGCCTAACCATTGAACAGGGTCATTCCCATTCGGATTCCTCACGCGCCAAAGCCCCAGTGGCGGAGGTATCAACATGAGCACAACGATCGAGAAATCTCAAAGCATTGAAACCGGGACATCCGGCGCAAAAAAATCAGGGTTCTTTCGCGATTTGGCAAGCAGCAGCCCTACTGTCCTCTTGCCGCTGCTCTTGGCCTCGGTCGTTCTTTTGATGTGGGAATACGGTGTGCAACTGGCAGGTGTACCCGAGGTCATCCTTCCGTCTCCGAGCTCCATTTTCAAAGTGATGATTTCAAAACATGAAATATTGTTGCGCCACTCACAGCCAACCATCCTAGAGTCGGCAGGTGGGTTCGCTCTTGCCAGTATTCTCGGTATCAGCTTAGCCATTTTGCTGAGTTACTCACGAATTGCGCGCGATGCTCTCTATCCCAATCTGGTTTTCTTCCAGCTGATACCCAAGATTGCGCTGGCACCGCTGTTCATTATCTGGTTTGGAATTGGGTCTGAGTCCCGACTGGCGTTTGCAGTTTTTATCAGCTTCTTTCCCATCGTTATTTCAACGATTGCAGGCTTTGCGAGCGTTGATACGAACATGGTCAGGTTGTGCCGTTCTTTGACCGCCACCGAATGGCAAATTTTCACCAGCGTCAAGTTTCCAGCTGCCCTGCCCTACATCTTCAGTGGCATGAAAGTCGCCATGACGATGGCCATCATTGGCGTCATCATTGGCGAATTTATCACGGCTCAACAGGGACTAGGCTATCTCATCGTTTTTGCAACTGCTCGTGCTGACACCGTGGTCGGAATGGCGGCAATTACCACTTTGTGCGCAGGTGGACTATTGCTTTATGGCCTTGTAGCCGCCGCTGAAGCGGTTGCGAACCGGTATTACGGCGTTCCCCGCGGTTAGCCCGCATATTTATTTACTCTAGTCATCAAGGACACACTCCATGGACCTTCAACTCACAGGAAAGACCGCTCTCATCACGGGTGCTTCCAAGGGAATCGGGCTTGCTGCCGCGCATGCGTTTGCACGGGAGGGCTGCCATCTACACTTGACCGCACGCTCAGGCGATGCATTGAAAGCCATCAAGGATGAAATCACCGCAGAGCACGACGTCAATGTCCATCTTCATGTCTTGGACCTTTGCGTATCAGACAACCTTGTCACCTTAGCCCACAAGGCGGCCGGCTGCGACATTCTGATCAATAACGCAGGCGACGTTCCCTCCGGCCCTATTGAATCGCTGACCGAGGCTGACTGGCGGCGTGGCTATGACCTCAAGTTGTTTGGCTACATCGGCTTAACTCGCGAAATCTATGCGCAAATGAAAGCACGGGGCGCCGGCGTCATCATCAACGACATTGGCAACTCGGGTGAAAACTGGGATGCCAATTACATTGCAGGCAGCACTGGCAATGCTGCGCTGATGGCTTTTACCAAGGCCCTTGGTGGTCAGAGCCTAGACTTCGGTGTGCGTGTTGTCGGCGTCAATCCCGGGCCCGTCGAAACAGAACGCATGCTTAAAATCAACAAGCGCCGCGCAATCGATATGTACGGTGATGAATCACGCTTTGAAGAACTGCGAGCGATGTACCCCGGCGGCCGACCGGCCACTGCGGATGAAATTGCGGATCTCATGCTCTTCTTGGCATCACCACGCGCAGCCTATATCACCGGCACTGTTGTCACGATTGACGGGGGCATCGCATCACGTGGATCAATCATCAAGCCAAGGACGTTGAACCATGCGTAAGTTTGAAGCTCGTAACCAGCATTTTGACTCACTCGTCAACGAACCGGGCCTGAAGTGGCTGGGTCAAAACACCAACCACTTTAAACCACACCCAGCGGTGGTTGAGGCCATGCTGGCATCCATTAAAGCAGAAGAATTTCATGCCTACGCACCTCCGGCAGGGCTCGAGGAACTGCGAAGCCTGATCCTCCAAGACCTGGGACTCAGTGCGGAAAATGCATCGGTACTTGTGACGGATGGTGCGGTTGAGGCACTCTACACAACTTGCCGCGACCTGTGCGAGCCGGGTGTGAATTTCGTCACGACGGACCCAGGCTGGAAATGGCCTATGGCGTTTGCAAAGGCAAGCGGTTCAAGCATCATAGAAATTCCCATTTACAAGCCTGAGAATGGGTACAAACTGACAGTGTCTCAGTTGGAGGCTGCAGTCAATGACAAGACCCGCATCATCTACTTAGTAGACCCCAATAACCCACTAGGGACTTGCCATACCGAGCAAGAAATCAAGGCGTTCACGGACATTGCACGCCGGCACAATGCCTACTTCCTGCATGACTGCACCTACCGTCATTTTGCCGATGGGCATTCATTGGCTGCACAGTTTTATCCGGAACGCACGATCACCATTTACAGTTTTTCCAAATGGCTTGGACTGGCGGGCATGCGTATCGGCGCGCTTGTTGCGCACCCTGACCTTGTTGATCGACTGGCTGGTGCACCGCCCAACAATTTGGGTTCAAACATCGTGTCTCAACGCGCCGCTATTGCGGGTTTGAAGATTCGCGACGAATGGTTTCCCGATATCAACCGGCGTCAAAGGCGCAATCAAGCGGAAATCGTGCGTGCCACGTTGCAAGTGCCAGGCATCCAAGTAGTGAACTACCCTTCGCAAGCCAATCTGCTTGTCATCGAATGCATTGAGGCTGGCATCACACCCGAAGCCTTGTGCCAAGCTTACCGAGAAGAGGGAATCATGATCCGTCAGGGCACCTATCACACCGCCACATTTGGACACCGATTTGTGAAAGTCAGCACCACGGTACCCGAGGAATGGGCGGACGCATTCTGTCAATTGCTCCCCGCCATGGTTGAAAAAGCTCGCAGTTTGAAGCAAATTACAAACCTTTTTTAAGGATTGATATGAGTTGGGCTACTACAAAAGACGCTGTCCGCCTGTACTACGAAGAAGCTGGCTCTGGTACGGCGATCATCTTCGTCCACGAATTTGGCGGAGATTACCGGAGCTGGGAGCCGCAAATGCGCCACTTTTCCCGGCGCCATCGCTGCATTACATTTTCTGCACGAGGGTTTGCACCGTCGGATGTGCCCGCTGCTGTATCTTCTTACTCACAGCGGCTTGCAGTTGAAGACATCCTCGCCGTCATGGATGCGGCACACATCGACAAAGCCCATATTGTTGGCCTGTCGATGGGGGGGTTTGCCACCCTGCACTTTGGGCTTGTAGCGCCAAAGCGCGCGCTGTCACTGACCGTGGCGGGTTCTGGCTACGGCGCTGAAAAGGAGCACGAAGCGTACTTTCGCTCCGTCTCTGTTGAGGTGGCTCGGCAGTTTGAAACTCAAGGCAGCGAGCAATTTGCCAAGACCTATTCGCTGGGTGCTTCCCGAGTTCAGTTCCAGAACAAAGATCCTCGCGGCTGGGCTGAGTTTGCCACTTGGCTTGGAGAACATGACAGCATGGGCAGCGCCAACACCATGAAAGGTGTTCAAGCAGAGAGGCCCTCGATCTATGACCTCGAGGCAGAACTCAAGGTCATGGATGTTCCCATGCTTGTTATCACCGGAGATGAGGACGACCACTGCCTTCAACCCGCCATTTTCATGAAAAAAACGGTACCAGCTTGTGGGCTTTTGGTATTGCCAAAAACTGGCCACACTTCGAACCTGGAAGAGCCTGAACGCTTCAACAGTTTTGTCAGCGAATTTATTGCCACAGTAGAGTCTGCTCGGTGGGACAAGCGTGACCCGCGTGCACTTCCAGGGCAAATCATGAAGACCTCATGAAATTGCGAGCTGCGCACTTCGTAGATGCTCAACGCTTGTGGGCGCGCCATATGCATATGGCGAAATTCGGTGCGACACCCAGAGGCGGTGTTGATCGACAAGCTCTTTCGGCACAGGACATTCAAGCGCAAAAAGTCTTGTTGGAGTGGGGCTCTGAGCTGGGCCTCGTGCCTGCCACTGATGCAGCGGGCAATTTGTTCCTGCGCCTGACTGGAAGCGAACCAGAGGCCGCGCCCGTGATGACGGGCTCTCACATGGACAGTCAGCCCACAGGTGGCAAGTTTGATGGCATTTATGGCGTTTTAGCTGGTCTTGAGGCCATGCAAGCCATTCATGCCGCGGGCATAGTTCCGCGACGTTCGATTGAACTGGTCGCTTGGATGAACGAGGAAGGCTCACGTTTTGCGCCAGGCATGATGGGCTCGAGTGTGTTCAGCGGCACAACGAAATTGGAGAGCATTCTTTCGGTCAAAGATCAACGTGGAGTCAGTGTTCAGCAGGGGCTTGAGGAGGTGCTTGCTGCTCTGCCCTCCTTGCCCATATGGCCATTGAAACGCCCAGTGCATGCCTACATCGAAGCCCACATTGAGCAGGGCCCCATTCTGGAGCGCGAGTCGTGCAGCATCGGTGTAGTGAGTGGCATTCAGGGCAAGCGGACATTTTCTGTTGTATTGCAGGGCGAAGAAGCACACGCAGGTACATCTCGTCGATGTGAACGCAAGGACGCCCTGATGGCAGCTCTTCAAGTAGTGCAGGCCCTTTCAGCGCTATGCAATGACGCTGAGGACCTCGTCAAATTCACGGTGGGTCGCTTCCAGGTTAAGCCCAATGCCCCTTCCGTTGTTCCAGCCCAGGTTGAATTTTCAATCGACTTGCGTCACCCTGACTCGTTGGTGCTGCAATCTCTGGGTGACCAGATTGCACCTCTGTGTGCACGAAATGCAGGCCTTTGTACAGCCACAGTGCGAGAGTTGAGCAACGCTAGATCCCTTGAGTTTCCACAGACTATGCGTGACTTGATTGCGGGAAACGCACAAACTCAATCGATCTCATACATGGAAATTTTATCTAGCGCTGGTCATGATGCCCGCTACATGCACACCGTATGCGACAGCGGCATGATCTTCATCCCCTGTGCTGGCGGGATTAGCCACAACGAGGCCGAATCGGCGAATGAAATGGATATGGCCAATGGTGCCCGAGTTTTGGTCGAGACCTTGTTGCAATTAGCGGCCTCATAATTAGTGAATTGTTCCGCCCGACTTCAAAGAAGTCAGCGCTCTATTTGAATCGAGGGTTTTCTTTAAAGGGTTTAAAGGGGACGTTTAAAGGGGACGCAACCCTTTTTGGTTAAAGGGGACGCAACCCTTTGTTTAACCCGTTGTTTCATGTGCAGGTGACCCACCGCGTACCTGGCGTCAAAATGCTGCTGGATGCCTCGGCCTATTTTCCAAAGTCTGCCATCGTCGGCGGATGGGCAACACGAGCCGATTATTTCGAAAAAATCGCTCAGTCGTTGCTCAAGTCATTCGCGGCTGGGCTGGCTGCAGCAAGTCACAGATTTTGATGCGACTTTGGCGGTATTCAAAACCCAGTGCCAGTCAAGACATATTTCGACACTTCTTTGCTGGTGAATAACGTCAAGGCCTGATGGGGGGCATTCCCAACTCTTTTAAAATTTTCTCTGTGTGTTCACCCACTGTTGGAATAGGGTCCATTCGATAGTCAAAAGAAGTTTGTCGCCCTGGGGGAAGCAGGGCCGGCAAATCGCCGGATGGAGAAGGCACGGTAACCCAACGATCACGAGCTTTGAGTTGAGGATGCGCCCATAAATCTGACATGCTGTTCATTCTTGCATTGGCAATTTGAGCTATTTCCAATCGTTCAATCACTTTTGAAACTGTCAAATGTGAAAACACATTCAAAATGATTTCTTCCAAAGCTTGTCGATGCTCATTGCGCTTGGCATTGCTTTCGAATCGAAGATCATGGCTTAAGTTCACTTGCATCAACACATGCTGGCAAAACAAAACCCATTCACGCTCATTTTGCAATCCCAGCATCACTGTGCCTTGATCTTCGGGGCTTTCAAGACTTTTGGAGTCTAGTGCCCCACCCACTTCGAAGGGCCCGTAGGGGTAAATGGTCGCGTGTGATGCGGCACTGCGAGGGGGTGGCGATGCACCGTCCATGGCGTAGTACATGGGAAACCCCATCCACTCACTGAGTGACTCCAACATAGAGACATCGATGTGTGAGCCCTCGCCTGTTTTATCCCGTTGAATAATGGCTGACAAAATATTGGTGTAGGCATACATGCCCGCGGCAATGTCTGCAATGGAGTTGCCACTCTTGCTGGGGCTATCGGGTGTGCCCGTCACGCTTAAATAGCCTGCTTCACTTTGAATCAATAAGTCGTAGGCTTTTTTATCTTTGTAGGGACCGTCAAGACCATAGCCAGAAATGTCACAAACAATCAGCCTAGGATATTGCGATCGCAAGGTCTTGGCATCTAGCCCCATGCGAGTGCTAGCGCCTGGTGCCAAGTTTTGCACCACAACATCTGCTTTGGCAATCAATGCTTTCAGAACTTCTAAATGCTGCGCATTTTTTAAATCAAGGGCCAAGCTTTCTTTAGAACGATTCACCCAGACAAAGTGAGAAGCTTGTCCCCTTGCACGTTGATCGTAAGCCCGTGCAAAATCACCAACCTCTGGGCGCTCAATTTTAATGACACGTGCGCCCAAGTCAGCCAATTGTCTTGTACAAAATGGTGCTGCAATGGCATGCTCCAGGGAGACCACAGTGATGTGGTCCAGTGGTCTAGAACGCCGAGCTTGATTGGATGCAGAAAGGTCAGAAGTCATCAGAATGATCTTGGCAAACCCAGCACATGCTCGGCCACATATGAATAAATTAAATTGGTAGAGATAGGTGCAACTTGGTAAAGCCTAGTTTCTCTGAATTTTCTCTCGACGTCATATTCAGCAGCAAAACCAAAGCCACCATGGGTTTGCAAACAAACATTGGCGGCCTCCCAAGACGCCTTAGCTGCCAAGTATTTGGCCATATTGGCTTCAGCACCGCAGGCCAGTTTCGCGTCAAACAATTCGCACGCATGAAAGCGCATGAGATTGGCAGCTTCTGTTTCAATGTAGCAGTCTGCAATAGGAAATTGCACGCCTTGGTTTTGACCGATGGGCCGACCAAACACAACACGTTCGTTGGCATATCGACTGGCCCGATCAATGAACCAATAGGCATCACCTATGCACTCTGCAGCAATTAAAGTTCGCTCAGCGTTCAGGCCATCCAAGATGTATTTAAACCCTTTGCCTTCTTGGCCAATCAAGTTTTCAACAGGAATTTCCAGGTTGTCAAAGAAGACCTCGTTGGTTTCATGATTGACCATATTGCGAATAGGTTTAATGCTCATTCCGTTGCCAAGGGCATGCTTTAAATCGACCATGAAGATCGACATGCCTTCGCTTTTTTTAGTGACCTCAGACAAGGGCGTCGTGCGTGCCAGCAGAATCATTAAATCGGAGTGCTGAATACGTGAAATCCAAACCTTCTGACCGTTGACCACGAATCGATCATTTTTTCTAACTGCTGTGGTTTTAAGTTGGGTGGTGTCAGTACCCGTAGTCGGTTCAGTCACGGCCATGGACTGCAGGCGAAGTTCGCCTGAGGCAATTTTTGGAAGATAAATTTGCTTTTGCAAGCTCGAGCCATGCCTTAACAAGGTTCCCATGTTGTACATCTGGCCATGGCACGAACCCGCATTGCCCCCCGATAAATTGATTTCTTCCATGATGACCGAGGCCTCTGCCAAGCCCAAGCCTGAACCGCCGTATTCAGTGGGGATAAGAGCTGCCAACCATCCGGCTTCAGTCAATGTTTTGACAAAATTTTCGGGGTAGCCGCGAGCCTCGTCCACTTCTTGCCAATACTTTGAGTCAAAATTTTTGCATAAATCTCGCAATGCTTCACGCAAGTTTTGATAAGCATCGGGCTTGAGAATAGATTGTTTCATAGGGGATTATTTCAGGGCTCAATGGTTTACCTTGATGGATGCGGTTTGAATTTGAGTTAAAAATATAACATCCTCAGCCTCCAACCCCATTCATAACAACAAATGATTGATCATCTTGACCACTTGGTACTGACCACTGCCCATGAAACCACCTGCGTGGACTTCTACACGCGAATTATGGGCATGACTCTAGAAAGCTTTGTAGGCGGCACCCCACCCGTCACGCGAAAAGCCTTTAAATATGGAAATCAGAAGATTAACTTGCATGTGAAGGGCAAAGAATTTGACCCTAAGGCCCACTTACCAGTGCCAGGATCGCTGGACTTGTGCTTTATTGCCTCAGTCCCCCTTGAGCAAGTGATTGCCAAGTTAAACGCTGAAGGCTGGCCTGTCATTGAAGGCCCAGTGCTCCGTACTGGCGCCACCCAAAAAATCAGGTCGATTTACGTTCGTGACCCCGACCTGAATTTAATTGAAATTGCAGAACTGACTGAACATCAGTCTGCATAGACTCCAGCAGATTTAATCACGGGGCCCCACTTGGTGATTTCAGACTGAAGCCAAGTGCGCAGGCCTTCTGAAGTCTGCTTTGACTCTGGGACAATTTCTCCTCCCAAGTCAGCCATGCGATTGACAAACGCAGGATCTTTCAAAGCGGCTCGGATGGCAGCGCCAAATTTTTCAACGTTGGCGGATGGAGTGCCTTTGGGGGCATAAATTCCGTGCCAAACAATCACTTCAAAATCTTTCAAACCGCCTTCACTCAAGGTGGGGGCATCTGGCAACGCACGAATGCGTTGCTTCGTGGTCACGCCATAAAGATTGACGGTGCCAGCCTTGATATGTTGTGTGGTTTGTGTGGTTTGATCACACAAAATATCGACCTGCCCGCCCAACAATGCATTGAGCGCTGGCGCAGTGCCTGAGAATGGGACTGTGGTCAGGTCAACACCCATGGCCTGCTGAAACAACATGCCGCACAAATGCGAGACCGCACCCAAGCCTGCGTTGGCCAAGTTGATTTTTTTTGCATTGGCTTTGACGTAAGCACTCAACTCCTGCATGTTCTTGGCAGGCAAGTCTTTTCGACCGATGAGGGTCATGGGCACATCCACCGCTTGGCTGACGTATTCAAAGTCCGTCATGGGGTTGAAAGACATTTTTCGATAAAGCGCTGGGGCAGTCGACATGCCGTTGTGGTGAATCAGAAACGTATAACCATCCGGTGCAGCCTTGGCCACATAGTTAGAGGCCAAAGTGCCCCCTGCCCCCGCCTTGTTTTCAACCACCACAGTTTGGCCTAAGGTTTTACTCAAGTTAGCCGCTAGCGTGCGCGCCACAATGTCCGTAGGACCTCCAGCGGCAAAAGGCACCACAAGGGCAATGGATTTGGTGGGGTAGCCTTGTGCCGATGCGGCGAAGGGCAACATCCATATGGCAAGGCTAGCAATCAGAGAGGAAATAATTTTCATTGGGTGGACTTTCAATTGAACCGAGAATCTATGATCGAATGATAGTCACTCCCTTTTGACTGTGCAATCCAATAACAGCCCATCCAAATCACGGTTTACCCTTGGAATGCCTCAAATGTTCATGTGTTGCCGAAAAGTATTGCTTAACTACTAAAATAGAACATCGTCAAAAATTGCCACTTGGCGGGTCCATCCTGCAGATTGAAGATTTCCGTCGGCTGGCGTGGGCAGCAATGGATTGGCTGTAACAAAGTTAACTGGCCTGTCGCGTTCAGAGAGTGAGGACGATTTTTCCCAGATGCTGGTCTTGCTGCATGTAGTCGTGAGCTATTGAAATATCTTCGAGGGGAAAGGTACGATCCACAACTGATCGGAGTCTCCCGTCCGCAAGCGCCTGCCATAGGTCTTCTTCGCAACGCCTCACGCAGGTGATGCGCTGCTCTAAGGTACGGGTGCGAAAGGTCACGCCCAACAGCTTGATGCGCTTCAACGCGAGCAGGTCTAAGTCAATCTCGCCCTTCTCAGCGGCCAGTCTACCAACGCTTACGATACGTCCACCGAGGGCCATGCATGAAAGATTCAGGCCGATGACATTGGCGCCGACACTGTCAATGATCACATCTACACCTTTGCCGCCCGTTGCTTCCATCACCTGCGAGATGTAATCTGTCGAACTTGCCGTAGCGTTCACGCCGATCTTCGAGCCGAAGTCCTTGAGTGCCGCCAGCTTCGAAGAAGATCTTGAGCTACCAATGACTGGCTTAGCCCCCAGCAGGTTGGCAATCTGCAAAGAAGCGATTCCAATCCCAGAAGATGCGGCATTGACAAGTATGGACTCGCCAGCCTTCAGTCCAGCGTTTGTCACGATCGCATCGTGTGCTGTCGTGAATACATTGAGCCATGCGGCAGCGTCTACCCATGAGAGATTTTCTGGTATCTTCACAAGAAGTCGTGGATCAACGGTGACGTACTCGGATTGGCCAGCTCGCCAGTGGCCCATGACGCGATCACCGACACGGGCACCACCCGCGCCGGCACCCAGCTGCACGACCTCGCCGGCGAACTCAATGCCGTTTTGTTGGGGCATCCCAGTGGTGAGTTTGGCCCTGACAACAAGCTCACCTCGATTTAGGGCTGCTGCGTGGACTTTGACTAGCACTTCTCCGATAGCAGGTTGCGGTTTGGGTATATCTTGAACTTCGATGGTCGCACCGCCAGGCGCTGGCACTAGCATCACCGCCCTCATTTTGTTTCTCCTGTGTTAGCAAGGGTAGCAAGCGTCATGATTCTCGCCCGCGCCACCTCGTCTTGAGAGGGGCCGCCATCGATCTCAATATCGATCCCCGTATTTTCGATAACACGAACAACCATCATGTAGAACCCGATGCTGATCAGCAGTTCCATGGTCTGCTGCTGTCCTAGAAGTTTCACACACTCGGTGAATAGCGAGTCATCCGCCTTGACGTTGCAAACCACCTGTTCGGTCATTCTCAGAACAACCATTTCGACCGGGTCATAAATGGCAAGATTAGGCTCGTGACGCAGACCCTCAATCTTCTCTGGTGACAAGCCAACAGCCACAGCGATCTTCCTGTGCTGGTGCGTCTCGTAAGCCGAATTGGCTAAGTAGCCAACCCTCAGGACAGCGAGTTCTCGCAACTTTGCGTCAAGCATAGATTCATAAAGTACACCCCGCCCAAGGTCCATCCAAGCCGGGAAGAGCGTTGGAGCATGGCAAAGCATCTTGTAAATGTTCAGAGGCAAACGCGCTTCAAGCCTTTCCTTCACGGGGCCGGAGATATCAGACAGGTTGGGGTACGGCAGGCGTTGCATGGTGTTATTCAATCTTAATGCCGGAACTCTTGACTACACGGGTGAACTTTGCTACGTCGGATTGGATCCGTTGTCGGAATTCTTCCGGTGTGAGAGTGGCCGGCGTGAGCCCAATATCGAGCATGGATTTTTGCACATCGGGCATCGCCACAATTTTGAGCAGCGCTGCATGCAGTTTGTCGATGATGGGGCGCGGCGTGCCAGCGGGCGCTAGAAATCCGAACCAACCTTCAAGGTCGTAGCCGGGAACACCGGCTTCTTCCATAGTTGGGATGTCTGGCAGTGAAGTCGAACGCTTGCGCGAAGTTACGGCCAAGCCCCTAACTTTGCCGGCCCGATGGTGTGCATCTACCGCGGAAATATTGGTGGCATAAATGTCGATTTGCCCGCCAATCAGGTCGATGATCGCAGGCCCGTCCCCTTTGTACGGAACATGGACCATTTCCACACCTGCCAGACTCTTGAGAATCTCGACAGCCAACCAAGGCGAGCCGATGCCCGAGGAGCCGAAATTAACTTTGCCTGGATTGGCTTTGGCATAAGCAATCAGCTCCCGCATATTGTTCGCAGGCATCGTTGTGCGGACTGCGAGTAGGTTCTGCGAGGTGAGAGTGATTGTGATTGGCTCGAGGTCGGTC